>Ga0115558_1001462_pt1 | contig 14497 bp, 10 predicted proteins | sample COGITO_mtgs_1104_4_FD_87279 | JGI IMG/M metagenome (GOLD analysis project Ga0115558, IMG submission 87279) | Pelagic marine microbial communities from North Sea - COGITO_mtgs_110426 | ecosystem: Environmental > Aquatic > Marine > Epipelagic | place: Germany:Helgoland, sampling site Kabeltonne... | reverse complement strand
GCTTCTAGTACAGCAAGTGTATGGATTTATCCTTGGACGGTTTCCACCACCACCAGTGGTATTGTATCGGCTACTGTAGCTGGTACAGATCTCTCAGGTAACGCCTTCGCAGGAACCACTAGTATTACTTTTACGATTGATAATACCGCTCCCACAGTAACCTTAACCGATACTGATCCCAATAATATAGTTGCAGGTTCAAACGTAGTTACTATAACGGCTACCTTTAGTGAGGCGATGGCGGTAACTCCTACCATTAACATAACAGGAGAAGTCTCTAATGTTGCGATGACTGCTTCTAGTACAGCAAGTGTATGGATCTATCCTTGGACAGTCTCAACCACCACCAGTGGAATTGTTTCAGCTACAATAGCAGGAACTGATCTTTCAGGAAATGCTTTCGCAGGAACCACTAGTATTACTTTTACGATTGACAATACAATTCCTCAGGTTTCCAGCCCTTCAGTCTCTTCAGATAATTTAACTGTGAGCATAACTTTTAGTGAACAAGTATTTACAGAGATTATTAATGCAACGGGATCAAATACTCTTACAGTTTCAGATTTTGAATTATCTCTCTCAGGAAATTCAAGCTTAACACTCACATCATCTAAACCAACAAGCATTAATGAAAGTGGAAATAGTTATGAATTAAAAATCCCGTTTAATGGATTTGCTAATGGAACTGAATCTCTTACCATTACTATTCCAAGTAATTCTATTTTTGATATGATAGGTAATACTTTTAGTTCATCTCAAACCATAGGATTGAATAATAATCTTTTAATCTATTATGATTTTTCTAATCCTAATTCTTACAATGGTCAAACAACTACTTCTTCTAATGTTAGTGTAACAGACTTAAGTGGAAATAATAATGATGGATTTGTAAGAGGTATAGCAGAGGTTTACTATGATCAACTTGAAGACGCTTTTTATTTTAATGGAAGTCAACCTAGAGACGGAAAAGGTATTGCCATTTCAAATCTAAATTATGTGAGTGGAGATGCTGATCAAATTAACGAAATGACTATAATTGCTAGAGTAAAATCAAAATCTCAAAGCTCTGGAGCTACTAACGATGAAAGAATTATATTTTCGTTTGATAGGTCCTCTAATTTTAGATTTGGAATTGGAGCTGATGCAATTAATGGTTCTTCAGGAAAGCTTGCATTTTCATTTACAAATAGTGATGGAACAAATGATACTTATGCTGTCTCACAGACAATTAATTTAAGAGATGATTTATGGCATGATGTAGCTGTTACATTTAAAGCAAACCAAGCTGGTGGTCTAAAATATTATATTGATGGTGATTTGGTTTATACTCATCCAAATTCTTTCAACCCTATTTCAAATCATTCAGATAATGAAACTCCAAGGTATGGTTATGTTGGAAATGGAAGTGATGCATCAGCTTTTAGGGGAGTCACAAACCCTGATCATCTATTTTATGGTCATATTCAGGCCATAAAATATTATAGCAAATCCCTTCCAATAAATCAATTAACGGGTATTGATACAAGTCCACCTTCTGTAACTTTAACAGATACCGACTCAGATAATATTGTTAGCGATTCGGATACAGTATTAATTACCGCCACTTTTAGCGAGGCTATGACAAGTACTCCTATAGTTTCTATCAGTGGACAAATCACCAATGCCTCGATGAGTGTTTCTTCAACGTCTTCTATTTGGAGCTATCCGTGGGTTGTTGCTAAAACTTTTAATGGCCAGGCATTTGCTACAGTTTCTGGTAATGATGTTTCAGGAAACCCTTACGCAGGAACCACTAGTATTACCTTTAAAGATGCAATCCCTCCAGAGATATCTGCCACAGCTATAGAGGCTCAAAATAATTATGTTGACATTCTCTTCGATCAACCGATCTATGGAGATAATTCTGCCAGCTCAGGGCTTACCTCAAGTTCTTTATCGATCACCCAAAGCTCTGGTGTTAGTTTCACTTTAGTTATTGCTGGGTATAGAAAAGATACTGCAACGACTCTTGCAAATGCGTCTACACTTACTGGAGGAGAGACCACCATAAGAGCCTTTATGGACTTTACCAATATTTCTCCATCAGGAGGAGAAGTATATAAGGTTACTGCCGCAAATTCAGCTACTGTATTTGATATTAATGGCAATGGCATGCTGGTGAATCAAACCGGTAATACCTTTACATTAAACGCTCCTGTTTCAGGACCTATTTCCCTGGAGAGATCTACGATTGCTGCCGGGCCAAACCCATTAATTCCTAATGGAGTGATTCCCATATCATTTACGGTTCAGGCTAAGGATAGTTTAGGGCAAAACTTTACTAAGGGGGGAGCTCAGATTAAGATTTTCAGTGATGCTATTGATATTACAATCACTGATAATGCAGATGGAACTTATAGTGGACAGTATACTCCAGAGCGTTTAAATCAAGCTTCAAAAAACATATTATTTAATTTTAGTGTAAATAATGTTACTGCTACTCGGAGTGTAAAAGTACTTCTCAATGGAGATCAGGATGGAGATGGCGTGGCTGATCTTTTAGATAAGTGCCCTGGAACACAACAAGGTCTTAAGGTGGATGAAAAAGGTTGTGCACTGAATCAAATCGATAGTGATGATGATGGTGTTTTTGATGATCTTGATGAATGTTCAGACACTCCTGAATTCGAACTCAATAATGTAAAAGGAACGCCAACCTTTGGTCAGCAAATCCTAACGGTAGTAGATGAAAAAGGATGTGGTGCTTCTCAGCGCGATAGTGATGGAGATGGTATTGCAGATACTTTGGATAACTGTGTTGATATAGCCAACCCAGACCAGGGGGATAAAGATAATGATGGTGTAGGAGATTTTTGTGATACAGACAATCCCATTCCAATTATAGCAACTACACAGATTAGATTCTTAAAACTTCCTGATAACGGAGGAGTTGTGGGAAAAATTGTAGCAACAGATGAAGAAGGAGAGGCCTTAATCTTTACCATGAATGATACCCTATTCCAAGGTGTCTTAGAGATAAACCCTGATGGGAGTATTGTTGTGGTTAATGGACTTTCTCTTGACTTTGATTCTTCCTTTAATAACCAGCTCTTAAGCTTTATTGTAAGTGATGGAGAGAATGAGGTGAAAGCTTCGATTGTAATCGTGATTGAAGATGCTCCTGAGCCTCCTGTAGTTACGATAACAACTTTTGATTTAAAAGAAGACGCTAGTGTTGGATCTCTTGCAGGCTCAATAGATGTTAAAGATCCATTAGGTGGAGCGGTTAATGTAACCTTCCAAGGGGATGGTTTCTTTGAACTAGTAGGGAATGAGATTTATTCAGTAAAGAAATTAGATTACGAAACAGATGAATCCCATTCCTTTTCAATTTTTGCCCAGGGGGAAGAGTTACTTACCGTAGAAAGCGGCCTAGTAACGATTATTGATATACCAAATCCTAGAACCAGAAGAAACTTTTGGTTAAGTATTTTTAGAAGTAGAACCTCTGGTATGTTTAAATCAACACATCATCGTTATTTTAATCCCCACAATAAAAACGTTGGAAAATGGAAGATTAAGAAAAAAATTAGTGGAGGCGCCGATGCCAATAAGTTTGCGATTAAAACGCGTTCTAAAACAGATCAAAAAGACGGAGATCCCGTTGAAGACGAGAATGAAGATTACTTAGAGTTTATCACTCCACCAGATTTTGATAATCCAGGGGATGCTAATGGAGATAATATTTATGAAGTAGAAATAGAATATGTGAATACTGAAGATGGTTCAGATCAAATCCCTGTGGTGGTCACCCAAACGAATCTACAGGTTCCTGAGAACAGTAAAACGGCTATAGAGTTACAATCCACTCCAGCTCTGGCTACTGATGATACCGATAATGATGGAGTACCTGATGTGATTGACAACAGTCCACTAGTATCTAATCCAGATCAAATTGATTTAGATGGTGATGGCGAGGGCGATGTGTCCGATGACTTTGATCATGACGGGGTTTGGAATCCTTTTGACATCTGTCCAGATACCATACTGGGAGAGATCGTAGATCTCAATGGCTGTTTTATTTATTTTATTCCAGCCAGTAATTTTACGGTATCAAAAACAGAAAAATGTGCGGGAACCAATACCATTAACATAGATGTGCTGGACACCTCCATTACTTATAATGTTTCGGTGAGTGGAGCCACAACTCTAAGCGATAGTTTTTCTTCCTCCTCCTGGAATTTAGATAATCTTTCGGCGGGACTTTACTCGATATGCATTACTGTTGAAGGAGTTTCCTCAGAAGAGTTTGAGCGCTGCTTTGAGGTGACCATTACAGAACCTGACCCACTACTTGTTACTACCTTGTTTAATAAACAAGATCAGAGCATCACCTTTGGCCTTAGTGGAGGGGATAGTTATGACATTACCCACAATGGGATTACTACACAAACCTCTAAAAGCAATTATACCATCTCCCTAGCAAAAGGGACAAATCGTGTTTCTATCTCCACAGGAATAGAGTGTCAAGGACTCTTTGAAAACAGTTATTTAAACTCATATAAGGTTACCTATGCTCCTAATCCCTTCAATCAAGAACTTATATTAACCATGGGTGGAGAAGATCGTATTTTGGGTCTAGAGGTTTATACCCCTAGTGGACAGCTTATCGATCAAAAAACAATTACCCTGCCCTTTGGTATTCGTTACTACACTCTTCAAACAGGAGATTATAAACAAGGAGGGTATATTCTGAGTATAAAATCAGAAACCATCGATCAATCGTTTCAAGTGATAAAAGAATAAGGATGAAAAACTATAAACACTTCACGGGCTTTATACTAGTACTTCTTTTGGTGCACTGTCAAAAAACAGAATTACCTGCAGACCCTGGAGTTGCTAATCTGATCTCCCCTGTAGATAAAGAAACCTGTTTGGATGGAGTATCGATTAATGATACGCAAAGTAATGTCAACTTTGTGTGGGGCACTGCGACTGGTGCACTTTCCTATGAGCTAGAAATAGCTAATCTTTTAACCCAGAGCACCCAACTATATTCAAGTGACACTAATGAACTTTCAATAGCGCTCTCTAAAGCAGAGCCTTATTCCTGGTCGGTAAGAAGTATAGGAGAAACGGGGACTACTGCTTCGGTGAGTGATCCGTGGAAGTTTTATCTCGCAGGAGATGCAGTAGTAAATTACGCTCCTTTCCCAGCAGAGTTAATCACCCCTCGCTCTGGAGCGAACACCACCCCTGATATTAATAATTTAGTGATCCTGAGATGGACCGCTGATGATGTAGATGATGACTTAAACCGTTTTGAAGTTTATCTAGATACCACAGATGGAACCACCTTAAACCAAGAGATTGCGTATCAAGCACAAGAAACACAACTGGAGGTGGAAGTAGAAAACAATACTGTTTATTATTGGAAGATAGTAGCCATTGACTTAAATGGAAATCAAAGTAGTTCAGGGGTCTATACCTTTAGAACGAATTGATTAATTATTCATATTAAATTCTTTAAAAAAAATCTATATTTAAATATAATATAAAAAAAAATTGATGGAATACCATAACTATAAAAACGTAGTTAGAATTATAATGCTAGCTTTTTTGATTTCAACCTCTTATTTTGTAAACGCACAGGATAAATTTGGAGGGTTGGCACTATATACCGTTAGGGATGCTATGGAAAAAAACCCGAAGAAAACACTTCAAGCTGTTTCAGAGGTTGGTTATAGTTATATTGAGGCTGCAGGCTACAAGGATGGAAAGTTTTATGGTTTTTCGCCAAAAGAATTTAAAGCTCATTTAGCCTCATTAGAATTAATTCCTTTAAGTACTCATCAGTCTAGTGTTTCTCTTGAAAATGCAGCTTCTATGATGGCTGATGTTAAAGCAGCTGGATTTGAATATTTTGTAGTACCAGTACCCCCCATGGGATTATTTATTAATGATGATAATGGTATGAATATGAAAGGTGGTGTCGAAAATCTAGCTACCATTTTAACAACACTTGGGAAGCAAGCTCGTGCATTAGACTTAAAGTTATTGTATCATAATCATGATTTTGAATTTATTGAAGATGCTAGAGGGCTTGTGGTTATAGACTACCTTCTTGAAAACTGTGATCCTAAATATGTGAATTTTCAAATGGACCTTCACTGGGTTACTAAAGCGAAAGCAGATCCCTTGGCATATTTTGAAAAATATCCGGGCCGTTTTAAGTTATGGCATGTAAAAGATATGGATTCCCAAGGCAGGTTTGCTCCTGTTGGAAACGGGATCATAGATTTTGGCCGTATTTTAAATGAAAAAGAACAGTCTGGAATGCAAGCTTATTTTGTAGAGCAAGACGAAACCTTTGCGATGGAACCCTTAGAAGCTATTAAAGTCAGTCATAAAGGCTTAAAAAAAATTGGCTTTAATTGATCAAAAAGTAATTTATTTTGGTATTTCAATTGGAAAAAGAACTTCATTTTTTCGATTAAAAAAAGTATAAGGACTATTATACACCAGTACAATTGGAGCATCAGAGAAAGAGATGTCATACTCTTTTAAAATGAGTTTCCCTTTTTCTATGATGGATTGTTCTTTTCTGCTATTTGTGAAACCTCCAAAAGAAAAAGCAGCATAATATTTCGCTTCAGACTCATACACTTTAACATTTCCTGCTAAAGGTTTTGGAGTATTTTCTTTGGAAAATTTTTTTGGGAGTACAAATTCCATACTCCCTTCTTTTGAATTTCTATCCATATGGACAGGAGTAGTCATTGAGATTTTCTGTTGTGAGGTATTGTTTCCAGATATATATCTGAATAGTGATGAAAATCCACTATTTACTGATGTTTTGGCCATCATTACTGAAGGATAAAAGCGTAATTCTGCTTCACCAACAGTTTTAATCACCTCATATGATTGGGTTTCATAGCCCTGTGCCATAATCACATTTATATTTATTAAAGCTAAAATAAGAAGACTTCTTAGGTATTTCAATAGTTTATTTTTTATGATTCAAGAGCGTCTTTACAGTAGGCTATCGATTTTTTTACTTCATTAATAATAGTTGAGTTTTCAGGTGTTTTATATTCATATTCTATAGTTGCTGCAAACGTATACTTTTCATCCCGCATTAATTTAAGCGCTTCTATAATAGGGGTGTCTCCTTTTCCAAAGGGCATGTTGTTTTTTCCGTTTTCAGGATTTTGTCGGTCCTTAACGTGCATGCTTAAAATATGCTGATGCTTGTCCTTAAGGATCTGAAGAGGGGCTGCGTTTCCAGCAGCTACATAATGTCCTAAATCAATATTCATGGCATTGTTTGGAGACTGACTAAGAGCTGTGTCCCACCAGGTTGGATTTTGTTGTTCATGCCCATGGTAAGCAACTTTAATTTCGTTTTTTTCAGCCATCTTGCCAAGCTTTAATGTATGCGCAGTATCTCTCGGCAATTCAAGTGTAACGTGTGAGGCTCCTAATAGTTTTCCAGCTTTCATTGCATACTCTATGTTGGCATCTGAATTTCTTTTGGTTAGTAAGTAGTCTGGTTTAAATGCATAAATTTGAACTCCCGCATCATTATACATTTTACGTAATTTAGAAAATCCATCTAAAGACCTATTTTTATTCCAAACCTCAACTTCTTTATCATAAGATGCTTGTTGATTTTTTAAATCTGATAATTCTTTTTCTTGATCTTTAGTAAGTTCATTTTTTCTTGCTTTTCTTGAGAGCGTATATAATTTACGGCGATCCATATTATTTTCAGGACGGCCATTAAAAGATTCAGCAGTTCCTCCCATAAGTTCAATAGAATTGATGCCACAGTCCAAAGTATATTGGAGAATTGCTTCGGCAGATTGATTTTCCATTTCTCGAAAAGAATAGGTAATAACCCCAAGTTGAACACCGTTAATCGTAAAATTTGGTGATAACAAATTAGGTATATAAGCAGGTGCTCCCCATAATTTTGCTCCTGCTAAAGATAAACCAGCAGCTATTGTTGCTGAAGTTCCTATAAATGATCTACGTGATAAATTCTTTTTAGTTGCTTCCATTGATGTTTTCTTTAAATCAAAAAGTTCTTTAAATTTATAAATATTTCACTAGAAAAGGGTCTTATTATTTTTTTGTTTAAATAAATATTAGAGCCAAAAAAGTAATATTTTTATTTAATTACAAAAATCATATTTTCGTTTATTAAGACCAACTAGCTAGTGTGATTATCATTTATAGTAATTTTTGAAAAAGTATTAGAAAATAGAGTATGTATAATTTAGGGTATGATATTGGTAGTTCAACGGTTAAGATTGCACTAATTGATGCAAAAACCAACCATGAAATTGACGTTTTAACCCATCCAAAAGAAGAAATGCCCATTTACGCAGCCCAGTCAGGCTGGGCGGAACAAGATCCTGAGCTATGGTGGACTCATCTTTGTGAAGGCACCAAAAAAATACTTTTTGAAAATAAAATACAGAGCAAAGAAATTTTAGCCATTGGAATCTCCTATCAAATGCATGGCTTAGTGCTCGTTAATCATGCTAAAAAAGCCATTCGAAAATCAATCATTTGGTGTGATAGTAGGGCGGTAGAAATAGGGAATGATGCCGCTCAAGAGATAGGAGAAAAAAAGTATGGTACTCATTTATTAAATGCTCCAGGAAATTTTACAGCCTCCAAGTTAAAGTGGGTAAAAGAGAACGAACCTGAACTATTTGCTCAGGTATCACATTTTATGCTACCCGGTGATTTTATTGCATTAAAGTTAACAGGTGAAGTTACCACTACCATAAATGGACTCTCTGAGGGTATGCTTTGGGACTATAAAGAAAAAAAAGTGGCTGATTGGCTATTAACTCACTATGGCATTGATCCTTTATTAACACCACCTTTAGTGGAGAATTTTGAGAATCAAGGAACCGTTACTAAAAATGCATCTTTAAAGACAGGCTTACCTATCGGTATTCCAATACGATATAGAGCAGGCGACCAACCAAACAATGCAATGACTCTAAATGTCCTTAAGCCTGGAGAAGTAGCTGCTACAGGTGGTACCTCAGGTGTCTTATTTGCTGTTACCGATAGAAATACTTCTAAGGAGTACCATAGGGTAAATCATTTTGCTCACGTAAACTACACTAAAGAACGTCCAGTGTTAGGTACTTTACTTTGTATAAATGGTGCAGGAATTTTGTACAGCTGGATTAAAAAACTAACTCAGGCAAGTACGTTTCGTGAAATGAATATATGGGCCTCTTCAGTTCCCATAGGATCTGAGGGTCATATAAATCTTCCTTTTGGAAATGGAGTGGAGCGAATGCTATATAATAAAACTCCAGGGGCTCTTTTAAGTAATCTTAATTTAAATGTTCACACAAGAGGACATATATGCCGTGCCGCACTAGAGGGAATTGCTTTTTCATTTGCTTATGGAATGGAAATTATGCAGCAAGACGCCTTGATATTGGATGTTGTCCGTGCAGGTAATGATAATTTATTTCGTTCTGATATATTCTCACAAACAGTAGCAACTCTAATTGGAAAGCCCATAGAAATTTATAATACTACTGGAGCAATTGGAGCTGCAAGGGCTGCAGGTATTGAAAATAAATCTATAAACGATTATTCCCAAAGTGTTGCCTCTATGGATTTTGTGTCAGAGGTGTTACCTATAAAAGAGAAACAAGCTTATATCGAAGCCTATCATAAGTGGAAACAAGAATTAACAAGAGCATTAAATAATTTAAATTAATAATTGAACATGATACATTTAGGCCAAAAAGAATTTTACAAAGGAATTGGATCGATTTCATTTGAAGGAAGAACATCTGATAATCCCCTTGCTTTTAAATATTATAATCCAGATCAGCTAGTAATGGGAAAACCGATGCGTGAGCATTTTAAGTTTGCGGTAGCTTATTGGCATAGTTTCTGTGGTCAAGGTGGAGACCCTTTCGGTCCTGGAACACAACAATTTGCTTGGGACCAGTCTAAGGATCCAATACAGAGAGCTAAGGATAAGGCGGATGCGGCTTTTGAATTTATCACAAAAATGGGCTTTGATTATTTCTGTTTTCATGATGTAGATTTGGTTGATGAAGCTCCAACTTTGGCTGAAAATGAAATACGCCTTAAGCAACTAACCGAATACATTGCTCAAAAGAAAAAAGATTCAGGTGTAAAGCTTTTATGGGGGACAGCAAATTGTTTTTCTAATCCTGCTTATATGAATGGAGCAGGTACTAATCCAGATTTTAATGTGGTCGCTAGGGCAGGTGCTCAAATAAAAATGGCACTAGATTGTACAATTGCACTACAAGGTGAAAATTATGTTTTTTGGGGTGGACGTGAGGGTTATATGTCTTTATTAAACACTGATATGGGACGTGAACTAGATCACATGGCACAGCTGTTAACTATGGCAAGAGATTATGCGCGTGGGCAGGGCTTTAAAGGAACCTTTTTTATTGAGCCAAAACCAATGGAACCTATGAAGCACCAATATGATTTTGATGCAGCTACTGCCATTGGATTTTTAAAAGAACACAATCTAGACCAAGATTTTAAACTGAATATTGAAGTAAATCATGCCACTCTAGCACAGCATTCTTTTGAGCATGAATTAACGGTAGCGTCAAATGCAGGGATGCTAGGGAGTATTGATGCAAACAGAGGCGACAATCAAAACGGATGGGATACCGATCAATTTCCAGTAAATCTTTATGAGGTGACAGAAGCAATGTTGGTATTTCTTCAGTCTGGTGGCTTGCAAGGGGGTGGTGTCAATTTTGATGCTAAATTAAGAAGAAACTCTACTGACGTGGAAGACATTTTTCATGCTCATATTGGTGGGGCAGATACCTTTGCGAGAGCCTTGCTAGTTGCAGAGAAAATATTAACTGATTCTCCTTATCCTGCCCTTAGAAAAGAACGTTACGCTTCTTTTGATTCTGGTCAAGGAGAAGCATTTGAAAAGGGATCACTTTCTTTGGAGGAAATAAGTAAAATTGGAATAGAAAACAGAGCCCCTAACCGCATCAGCGGAAAACAAGAAATGTTTGAAAATATTATCAATCAGTATCTTTAATATTCTTTGTATTTGGGTAATAGGAATAATTTTAATATAAAAATGACACAGTGTCACTTTTTTTATTATTTTCGTATTTAAATCTTATCAAATGAATATTTTAGTTTGTATTAGCAATGTACCTGATACCACCTCAAAAATTAATTTTAAAGATCAAAACGAAGCTTTTGATACAAATGGTGTCCAGTTTATTATCAATCCCAATGATGAGTTTGGTTTAACACGTGCAATCTGGCTTCAACAAAAGTCTGGAGCTAAAGTAACCGTTGTCACTATAGGTGACTCTTCTTGTGAGCCTATTTTACGCAAATGTTTGGCAATTGGAGCAGATCAAGCCATTCGAATTGATGCACATCCTTTAGATGGTTTTTTTGTAGCTAGTCAACTTGCTGCTTTGTGTAAAAAAGAAACGTATGATCTCATTATTACGGGAAGAGAGTCAATAGATTATAACGGTGCAATGGTAGGAGGTATGTTAGCAACAATGTTGTCATTACCTTATGTTGCCAACTGCATTCAAATGGATGTAGAGGGTACAAATGTAAGTTTACAGCGTGAAATTGATGGCGGTAAAGAAACACTAATATCAACCTTTCCAATAGTTTTAGGAGCTCAAAAAGGATTGGTAGAAGAGTCTGATTTAATTATACCCAACATGCGAGGTATAATGCAAGCACGTCAAAAACCACTGACTGTAGAATCAGCCATAACTTTAAACCAAGCAACATCTGTTAAGGTTTTTGAGAAACCTCCAGAAAAAGGACCTGTTAAACTCGTTGATTCAAATGATGTGGATGGTTTAATAGAATTATTACAGAACGAAGCTAAAGTACTTTAAAATATAAAATTATGTCAGTAGTTGTTTATATAGAATCTCAAAAAGGAGTTGTTAAAAAAGCAGGTTTAGAAATAGCATCTTTTGGTCGTGCCATAGCGGATGCTTCTCAAGATTCTTTAGTCGCAGTAACCTTTAATTTAGAAGACACCTCGACCCTTAAATTGTATGGTGTTGATAAAGTGTATAATGTTAATACAGAAGAAGATAATTTTTTTAATGTAGAACGGTATGCTAATAGTATTCAAAATGTAGTATTAAAAGAAGCTGCAAAAATCATATTAGTAAGTGCTAGTGCAGATGGTCGTTATTTGGGACCAATATTAGCCGTAAAATCAAAAGCAGCATATTTTTCAAATGTAGTTGCGTTGCCAACTTCCTATGATCCATTAACCGTAAAACGATCTTGTTTTACAAATAAGGCGTTTAATGAAAGTACAACCAATGAAGAGTGTTCTGTGATTAGTCTTTGTTCAAATGCATATGGTCTAAAAGAAAAGCAAGGTTTAGCGGAAGTAGTTGAAGCTTCTTATGAAACTTCAAGCACTTCATTAAAGGTTGTATCTGTAGATAAGGTAACAGATAAAATTACCATTGCAGATGCTGATATTGTAGTCTCAGGAGGAAGAGGCTTGAAGGGTCCTGAAAATTGGAATTTAATTGAAGATTTAGCCACGGTTTTAGGAGCTGCTACTGCATGTTCTAAACCAGTTTCAGATATGGGGTGGCGACCTCATAGTGAGCACGTTGGACAAACCGGCAAACCGGTAGCCTCAAATTTATATATAGCTATTGGTGTTTCTGGTGCTATTCAACATTTAGCAGGAATCAATTCTTCTAAAGTTAAAGTGGTAATTAATAATGATCCAGAAGCACCCTTTTTTAAAGCAGCAGATTATGGAATTGTAGGAGATGCTTTTGAAGTTGTCCCACAATTAATATCAAAACTAAAGGCACTAAAGCAATGAGTATAATTTATTAAATCATGATTAATAAAAAAGTCAATTCTGTACATGAAGCCCTTACGGGCATTAGCACTGGAATGACTTTAATGTTAGGTGGTTTTGGCTTATGTGGCATTCCAGAAAATGCCATTAAAGAATTAGCCCTTTTAGGCCTTGGTGAATTTACATGTATCTCTAATAATGCAGGGATTGATAATTTTGGATTAGGAATATTACTTCAGCAAAAACAAATAAAAAAAATGATTGCCTCTTATGTAGGAGAGAATGTTGAATTTGAAAGGCAGATGCTGTCTGGAGAGTTGGAAGTGCAATTGATTCCACAGGGTACTTTAGCGGAGAAATGTAGAGCTGCACAATCAGGAATACCCGCATTTTTTACACCAGCAGGTTTTGGAACTGAAGTAGCCGAAGGAAAAGAATCAAGAGTTTTTTCAGGTAAAAATTACATCATGGAAGAAGCCTTTAAAGCTGACTTTTCATTTATAAAAGCGTGGAAAGGGGATCAGGCAGGAAATTTAATTTTTAAAGGAACTGCCAGAAACTTTAACCCACTTATGTGTGGTGCCGCTAAAATTACAGTTGCAGAAGTTGAAGAGTTGGTTCCTTTAGGAGCTCTGGATCCCAATCAAATTCATATTCCAGGAATTTTAGTTGATAGGATATTTCAAGGAACGGATTATGAAAAAAGAATTGAACAATTAACCCTAAAGCAATCTTAAAATGGCTTTGGATAAGAATGGTATTGCCAAGCGAATCGCTAAAGAACTCAAAGATGGATTTTATGTGAATTTAGGTATTGGAATTCCTACTTTGATTGCAAATTATGTGCCTGAAGGAATACAAGTGGAATTTCAAAGCGAGAATGGTATATTAGGAATGGGTCCTTTTCCATTAGAGGGAAATGAAGATGCCGATCTAATAAATGCCGGAAAACAAACCATTACTAGCCTTCCTGGCGCAAGCTTTTTTGATTCTTCCATGAGTTTTGGGATGATACGGGGACAGCATGTCGATTTAACGGTCTTAGGTGCTATGGAGGTTTCTGAAAGTGGTGACATCGCAAATTGGAAAATACCCGGAAAATTAGTGAAAGGAATGGGTGGGGCTATGGATTTGGTTGCTTCAGCTGAGAATATAATTGTCGCTATGATGCACGTGAACCGTAAAGGCGATTCCAAACTTCTCCCTAAATGTACATTGCCACTAACTGGTTTAGGATGTGTCAAAAGAATCGTTACAGAATTAGCAGTTGTAGATGTCCATAAAAACGGTTTTTTGTTAGTTGAGCGAGCCCCTGGGGTTACCATTAAAGAAATTCAAGGAGCTACAGCTGGGAAACTTCATATTCCGGTTGAAGTTCCTGTAATGATATTATAAGGTTCGTTTCAAATAAATCAGTACTTTTATTAAAATTTTTTTCATTATGATAAATAATATTCGCTTAGTATTATTCACTACAGCCATATTAACATTAAGTTGTCAAAATAATACTAAAAAAAATACTTCAACTATATCTGTTCAAAACGAAAAAGTTGACCAGCAGTGGGTAAGTCTAAGTCTCCCTAATAGTCTTGATGGGTGGCATATTTATCAAGATAAAACTGGACAAAAAACAGGCTGGTC
>Ga0115558_1001461_pt1 | contig 14513 bp, 13 predicted proteins | sample COGITO_mtgs_1104_4_FD_87279 | JGI IMG/M metagenome (GOLD analysis project Ga0115558, IMG submission 87279) | Pelagic marine microbial communities from North Sea - COGITO_mtgs_110426 | ecosystem: Environmental > Aquatic > Marine > Epipelagic | place: Germany:Helgoland, sampling site Kabeltonne... | reverse complement strand
GTTTCTTTTTGATTATTTTCTTTTTTGTATTTAGCTGGTGTAGTTCCTGTTATCTTTTTGAAAGTTGTAAAAAAAGTAGATTTAGAGTTAAAACCACAATCGTAACCGATAGTTTCAATGGTGTATACATTATTTGAAACTAATAACTGTTTTGCCTCTTCAATTCGAAATTCGTTTATAAATAACGAAAATGATTTCCCTAAATTATCATTCAAAAGTTGTGATAGTTGATGAGATGGAATATTTAATTTTTTAGCTATATCAGATAATTTTAAATCGGGATTTCTGAATAGTTTTTTGTCCTTTATAATAGCTAGCCTTTCAATAATTGATGCTACTTTTTCTGTACTAATTTTTTTATTTTCATACTTTACTTCCTTTTCAAAAAACAGTGTGTTTTTATTCCTTTTAAACAACGATAATAAAACTAAAAGGTAAAAAACAAATGAAAATGATAATGCCCCAACAATATAAGATGTATAAGAACCTATATTATAAGAAAACCAAATAATTAATACTCCTGTAAAAATACTTAACAACCAAATCTCAATTTCATTGAGCTTTATATTTTTTGAGACTACTTTTTTTAGAATATGGTTTAGTTGAAAACCTGATAAAAGAATATAAACCAACCATTGAAAATAAATCCCCTTAACTAAAAAAATCGTCCACGTTCTCTATTGTCTAAATATGGATATACAATTCCTAATATAATTACTATACACAAAGAAGGAATTATGTGAACCCACCATTTTTTAGCTTTTGATGGTTTTATTTGAGACACGATATATAAGTACAGGGCTGGTCCAATTAATACACAAGCAGAAAGTCCTATCTTTATAAAAACACTAAATATATTTGGATTAAAAAATAAGAATACAGATTTGATAATTCTTATACTTAAGACAAGTAATAGTAGTGAAAGAAAATAATTTGAAAACTTCTTATCTTTCGTTGAATACGCAAAGTAAATGCTTAACATGAAACCGTTAAATGCACCTAAAGCACTAAAGAAGAATAACAATTGTTGCTCAAAATTCATAAATAATAGAAATGTTTTTTTTGAAGTTTATAGGTTTAATTTATACTGTTCAAGCTCTTTTTTTATCCGTTTATAAGGCAAAAAATAATTTGAAATAGTTTAGTTCTAAATTTTAAGTTCAGTCAAATTTAGTTTATTTTTTTTACGATTTGTATTAGATATCTGAATTTAAATGCACTTCAAGAGGTTTTCTTAAATCAAGACAAAAATGAGTTCTTAAATTATTGTAAATATATACAGCTTGTTTTGCTTTTTTATGATCAATATCTGTGTTTTAATACAATTTTTAAGCCCACATTTGTACTTTAAAGTTCTATTAATTCTTTAAGTAAATACATTTTCATACAAATCATATTATTCTGTCATGCTCATTGTAACAACATTATTTTCAACAAATTTTGTATATTTTGGATTGCAGTATTGAAAATCTCTATTAGAATCATGAATTAACTCTTTATTGGGATATTTTCTATTTTTAATCACCATTTTTAGTGTTTTAGTACAGAGTAATGCCTTCATATGATTATCGAGTACCCCATAATTTGCTTTGAATAGATGTCTGTAACAATGGCTAAATAGTTATGTCCATTATCTGTTTTAATATATGTAATATCACTTACCCAGAGCTGTCCTAGTTTAGTTGGTACTTGGTCTTTAATTAGGATTTTGTACTTTCTAAACTAATGATTAAAATTTGTTGTAGTCACATAGTTTTTGAGTTTTGTGACTAGTAAATTATTAAGTCTTGTTTAAGTTCAGCATAGGATTTAATTCCCCAGTACTTTCTCCTACCTGTTTACGATAATTTATAATCATTTCCATAATTTTTATATCATTTATTTGACTTATAGTGCTTTAAGTTTTTTGCATTAGGATTGTTTACTAATCCCAAACCACTAATAGAACCATTTTCTTTTAAATAGTTTTTTTCTTTAGTTCTATCTATTTTGCTAATATTTTGGGCAACGACTTTTTTAACAAATCGACATCAGTAATGATTACCATATATATCTGCAATGATATCTTGCTGAAAGTCTTTTACAAACTCTAGTTCTTCAATACGTTCTTTTAGTTTTTTAATTTCTTCTAGTTTACTCACACTTGTATTTTGTTGGACTAAAGTACTGTATTTTTTGATCCAAATAGAATATGGTTGTTCTAGAAGCATCATATTTTTTAAAAGCAAAGTTAGTTGAGATTTGATCATTTTGAATTTGGTCAACGAGGAATAATTTGGTCTCCAAAGTTACTTTTTGGTAGCTTTTTTTCTGCCAGTATTCATTTTGATTTTTCATAAGTTACTATCATTAAGTGTTTAATATTCAGTCAACCCATTTCAGGAAAGTACATGTTTAATAAGTTAGAAATATCTTACTGTTTTTGAGTTTTATGAAGCGAAAATAATATAATTTTTATAGCTTTTAGAAAGAGATTCTTAAATTTTAAAAAGAATGCTTTTCAATTGAAAATTAGTTTTTTTGATTAGAACATGTTATTTATAAATTTAAAATAACAAAATTTTATTCATTTTATAAAATACAAATTATTAGTTTCTATTCGTTATTGATTATTAAACTTATGCTTTAAATTTAGCCATTCATCGGTAGTATTTTAAAATCATATTAATACAAAAAAAACATAAAAAAATGAAAAGAATATTTTTTTTGATTGCAATGATATTCACATTTACAATTTCTGCTCAAAAAAATGTAATAAAACCTTTCGATTTGATAATTATATTAAACGATAATATTATTACTAAAAAACAACTTGATGAGTATACTACAAAAGGACTTATTAAAAGTATGAATCAAGGAGTCCCGAAAGAAAAGCGAGAAATATATAAAAAACTTCTTGGTGATAAAATTGATAAAACACATGATATATTAACAATAGTTTTATTCTCAAAAGAAGAAAAAGATAAATTACAAAATTCAAGTACAAAAAGTTTACAAAAGCTAAAACCTCTAGAAAAAAAACTTGAATACGTAATTATTGCTAACAACAAAATTATTACAAAAGCACAATTGGAAGAATATGCAAAACAAGGTCTAATAAAAAGTATGAAAAAAAGCGTTAGTCAAAAAGAACGAGATAAATACGTAAAGATTCTTGGCGACAAAGTTGGGGATAGAGAGTTTATAATAAAAGTTGAAATATTAACACTCAACGAAAAGTTAGCACGTGATCAACAAACAGCTACAAAAAAAGTAGGAAAACCTATGAAAAGAGATCGAACAAAAGAACTCCTTTTAAACGTAAATGATCTAGCTAACGATTTTACAGTACAGATGGTAGATGGTACAGAAATTACACTTTCAAACTTAAAAGGTAAAGTTGTTTTTTTGAATTATTGGGCAACTTGGTGTGCACCATGTTTAATAGAATTTGGAGAAATACCAAGCAAAATACTTGAAAAATTTGATCAAAAAGATTTAGTTTTTATACCTATAGCAATTGGTGAAAACAAAGAAAAAGCGAGTAAAAAAATGTTAAAAATGGCTACATATGGGGTTAATTTTAATGTTGGTGTTGACCCAGATAAAGAAATATGGAATAAGTATGCAACAGGGGCAATCCCTAAAAGTTTTCTAATCGATAAAAATGGAATTATTAAATATGTTTCAATTGGTAATGGAGAAGGGAATGTAGATAAGCTAGCTAAAGAAATTGAAAAATTAATCTTAGAATAATACATTTTTTAACAAATTTTAAATATAAAATAGATGAAAAATTTAGCTTTTATTATATTGTTTTTACTTATTTCATGTAAAGAAAATAACGTAGAGAAACCCAAATCAACCAAAAATTTAAACAAAACGGTAAGAATACAACCAGAAGTTGATATAAAAGAACTAGAATCTAATTTTATGAAATGGTGGAATTATTATTCTGATAATATTTTATTAACTTCTAACTTCAAAAGTTTCGATGAAAATTTAGATACAATTTACAAAGAGGAATTTTTAAAAAAACTAATCACAGGTAATTTTATTCCTTTAAAAATAGAATCTCAAGATAAATTAAATATTTATAAGCTTCATAAATTAGATTCATCTGCTTCCAAATCAATTTTAAATACAATTAAAAATGAATCATCAAAAAGTTTAAAACTCTTTAAAATGGAGGGAGAATCTTTTCCTGATTTTCAATTTAAGGATATAAAGGGAAATAATTATAATGAAAAAAATATTGCAGGTAAAACTATTATTCTGAAAACTTGGTTTATTAATTGCACGGCTTGTATTACAGAATTTCCTGAATTAAATGAACTTGTAGATAAACACAAAAACAATAAAGATTTTGTCTTTTTGAGTCTTGCAACAGATTCTAAAGATAAATTAGAGTTTTTTTTGGAAAAGAAAGAATTTAAATATGCTGTAGTTTCTAACCAAAAAGAATTTATTGAAAACAACTTAGACTTAAATGCATACCCAACCCACATTATTATTAATAGTAAGGGAGTCATAGAAAAGGTAACGAATAAAGCTTCTGTTATGATTTCGTTTCTTAAAAATGAAAATGAAAAAAAAGAAGTTAAAAATTTTAGAACTCCTCCGCCTCCAATGTAAAAATTATTAAACAAAATTACTTTAAAAAATAAATATGAAAAAAATCTTTCTATTATTTGCAATATCGATTTTATCAAGTTCTGTAACTAATTCGCAAAACTCTATAGACAGTTTAACTAAAGGTTATAAAAATGGAACATTAATTCTTGTTGGAGGAGGAAAAAAAACTCATCAGATAATGAAGAGGTTTAAACAAGAAGCAGGTGGTGGTGATGCAAAAATCATCATTATACCAACTGCTATTTCTTTTAACCTGTTAACTGATTATTTTCCTATGGTTAAAAAAGAATATACCGAAGAATTTAAAAAACATGGTTTTAATAATGTTACACTTCTTAACCCTATAAATAAATCAGAAGCAAATGATGAAAAATTTATTGAATCTTTAAAAACAGCAACTGGAATATATTTTTCAGGTGGTGGTGGACAGGTGAGGGTTATGGATATTTTTTCTAATACCAAAGCGCATGATGAAATGTTCAAATTATTAGATAGAGGTGGTGTAATAATGGGTTCATCAGCAGGTGCTATGGTGCAAAGTTCCTTTTTAGCTCGTGGAGATTCTAAACCTACTCACGTTATAGTAGGGGATCATCAAACAGGTCTAGGTTTTATAAAAAATGCAGCTATTGATTCGCATGTTTTAGTTCGAAACAGGCAATTTGATATGTTTGAGATATTGCAAATAGATTCAAGTTTATTAGGTATAGGTATAGATGAGAAAACTGCAGCTATTGTGAAACAAGATACTCTAGAAGTTATTGGTGATAGCTACGTTCTAATTTATGATAATTCTTATTGGTCAAGAAGCAGAGTAGCTAAAAAACCAACTTTTGAAGATGGAAGTTTATTCTATTTTCTAAAAGACGGTGATAAATATAACCTACCTAAAAGAGAGGTGAATAAGGAGTGAAAAGTCGAAATATAAATTTTAATATTGATCAAAATGAAAGACCTGATTTTTATAATATTATTAATACTTTGTGTTTCTTGTGGAAAAATAAAAAAAAGCGAATTAAATACCAATTTAAATTTAGTCACAAGTTCTATAGACAAGGGTTTAAATAGTATATATAACACCAATGATCAACCTTTAATCGTTTCACAGGAACAGGAAAAAGACTCAATTTGGCATAAAAACTTAAGATTAAAACAACTCAAAAATATTAATGACTCTACGCTATGGGACACAGATAGAATGCAAGGAGATAATTTACCTTCTGAATATGGGAAGCCTGGGTTTATGGAGTTTGGGGCATATCCTGTTCCTATCTATGATAGTTTAAGAATTGGTAGTTTTAGAGGTGTAGGTACAAAAGGGCAATTATATTATCCAATAAAGATACGAGAGAAAAAAATTGTCTATTCTAGTTTTTATGTTAATGACAACACCTTTAGTGTGAGTAAAAGTAAAAGAGATAAAGTGTTTTTTACAATTGTAACCGTAACAGATACAATCGATTTAAAAAATTTTAAAACTGCTAAATCACAGATTATATCTAGAAATCACCCAGATTATTTAGGACAGGGTTTTATTAAATTAGAAAATAATAAAATTGATTTTATGGCTTTTACAACTCCAGAAGGCGATAATTATGGAATAATTAACTCGAGACTATTTCATTTGAATTATGGAAATGTAATAATTATTGCGCCACAAAAAGATGGTACATTGAGGTCAATGCAATTAAAAGAAAAAGAGCTGGAATCTGAAGTATTGGACGAATATATTAGAAAAGATTTGCTTAAAAGAGAAAAAATTATTGAATTTTTAACAAATAAGGGAGTTATATAAAACTCTTTAAAGCACGTATTGTTAAGAATCTTGAATACTATTAAAAATAATTATTCAGTAATCATGAATCAGTTGGAGAGAATGGTCAAGAGATTGAGTAACTAAAAAACCAACTCTTAAAAGGTGGAGATTTATTCTGTTTTCTAAAAGATAGAGACAAATACAATCTGCTTAAAAGAGAAGTGATTAAGTAGTAAAAACCAAAATATAAATTTTAATATTGATCAAAATGAAAAATCTAATTTTTACAATAGTATTAATCCTCTGCGTCTCTTGTCAAAAAACAAAAGAGAAAAAAAATACATTAAATAACAATACAAATAATGATCTAGTAATAAATGCTTTACATAAAGAGTTAGATAGTTTATATAACACGGGTGTATTTAATGGGTTTTCTGCAACTATTGTAGATACTTCGGGTGTACAGTATAATAAAGGATTTGGTTACGCAGATGTAAATACAAAGAGAAAATATACCGCTAAAACAATTATTAATATTGCTTCCGTTTCTAAAGTATTTATTGGTGTTGCGCTTTTAAGGGCTCAAGAAATGAACCTTATTGATTTAGATGATCCTATTAATAACCATTTACCCTTTGAGGTCATCAACCCTAATTATCCTAATGAGGTTATAACTATTCGACAATTGGCCACACATACTAGTTCATTAGTCGATACAGATATTTATATGCAAACCTGTTATGTGAATCAAGATGATATTCCATTAGCAGAAAACCTAAAAGAAAGATATGGATTGTATTACAAAAATCCTTCTACAGATTGGATGTCCTTAAATGAATATTTAAGAAAAATTTTAAAGAAAAATGATGAATTTTACGAGGCGTCAACTTTCGCAAACAGAAAACCAGGAGATACTTATGAATATAGTAACATAGGTGCTGCATTATGTGGTTTAATAATAGAATCCGCAGCTAAAAAACCATTTTATGAGTTTACAAAGGAACACATATTTAAGCCTCTAGAAATGGATGCAACAAGTTGGCTCTTCGAAGAAGTAGATACTTCTAATTATTCAAAATTGTATACAGAAAACCAAGTGTTACCTTATTATAAAATTCTTTCATATCCAGATGGTGGATTAATTACTTCCAGCACAGATTTAAGTAAGTTTTTAATTGACTTGATAAGTGGTTATTCAGGAAACGGCGGAATTTTAAAACAAAAAAGCTATAAAGAATTGTACAAACCCCAACTAGAAAGATCCACTTTTTCAGAAAGTAAAAATATAGGATTTAATTCAGGAATATTTTTTGAGTTAGAGGGTGATTATGATGAAATAGGACATACGGGTGGTGACCCTGGAACAAACATTTATATGTATTTTAATACGGAAACAAAAAAAGGGAGAATCTTAATTACAAATACAGATTCTCAAAAAGAAAATGCAGGGGAAGTATTTAGTGGAATTTGGAATGCTATTGGTGAATATTAAAATAATAAATGACATGAAAAAAACAGCGCTATTACTATTTTTAGTTGCGTTCTCAAATTTATTATTTGGACAAAATGAGAAGGACATTATCATTGGAAAAAGATTTACAATTACATCTGAAATACTAAATTCAGATCGAGAGATTTCTATATGTCTTCCCGACTCTTATAATGACAATAATTATACAAAGTATCCTGTTATATATATATTAGATGGGAAAAAATATTTTCACTCTTTCTCTGGTGTTATTACTCAACTAAGCAGTGATGTTAGCCCACAGATTCCTGAAATGATAGTAGTTGGAATAACCAGTCAAGATAGAGTTAGAGATTCATCACCAACACATTCCTTGATTGGTTATAGTGGCCAAAAAGAAAAAGGATATGAAGTTAGTGGTGGTGCAGATGATTTTCTAAAATTTATAAAGGAAGAACTTATTCCATTTATTGAAAAAAATTACAGAACTAATTCGTATCGAACTTTTGTAGGCAACTCATTTAAGGGTCTACCAGTAGTTCATGCTTTATTCTCTATTCCTGAAACTTTTAACTCTTATATAGTTATTGATTTTAGTGCTTGGTGGGACAATGAAATAATGACAAAACGACTTGAAGATTTTTCTGTAACATATAAAGGTGAAAAACGAGATATATTTTTTGCAACTGTAGATAGGGTTTCTAATACTGTATTTCCTGAAAAATATAATTCTGGATGGGAGTTTATACAAGAATTTGAACAAAATCATCCAAAAAATGTTGGTTTTAGTTACAAGAAATATCCTTATAAAGTAGAAAACCATCACTCTATGCCTTTGATTTCTTTGATAGATGGAATCAAATATATTTTTCGAGACCATATGGTCAACTTTGATACCATGTTGACGGATCCGACTTTAATAAAAACTCAGTTTTTTAAATTATCTGAAAGACTTGGTTATCCTATTTACTTGCCGGAAGAACGAATTAATTTCTATGGTTATCTGTTCCTTTATAACAAACCAGACATTAAAAAAGCACTTTTCTACTTTGAGTACAATACTGAAATTTATCCTTTATCTGCTAATGTCTGGAGTAGTTTAGCTGAGGGTTACGAAGTAAAAGGAGATAAAAATAAGGCAATAAAATTCTATAAAAAATCATTAGAACTAGATCCAGGAAATAAACAAGTACTTGAGATATTAAACAAGATTATAGAAAATTAATAACAACTTTTATTCTAGAAAATAACTTAGCAAAATTATATATAAAATGAAAAAGCAACTTTTTACAACTTTAATAATAATATGCTTTTCCTTTATTTCATTTGGACAAGAACTAAATAAATTCATAAATAGTTATTTTGATCAAACTTTAGGTAATAACGTTGGTGGTTACTCTTATGTTATTTATAAAGATGGTAAGCTAGTTGCTGATGGAGGAAATGGGATAGCTATTCCAAATTCTGAACACCCAGTAATAATGTCTTCAGATACAAGAATGCAAATTGCGAGTTGTTCAAAAACCATAACCGCTATTGCTCTTCTAAAACTTTTAGATAAAAAAAACATATCAATTGATACGACATTGGGAGACTTATTGATAAATAAGTTTCCAAAAATGAGTAAAAAAACCAAACGGATTACTTTAAAAAACTTACTAAATCATACTTCAGGATATAACTTCGGATATCTCAATACACCACATATAGAAAGTTTAACAGCTTTATTTAACATTGACCCTCCCAATTTAGGAAATACTTACACCTATTCTAATATTAATTATGGCATAATAAGATATGTTATTGAATATTTATCAAATACAAATTATGAGAAATTTGTAAAAGAGAATGTGCTTAACCTATTTAAAAACACGATGTCACTTTCTCCTGATGGAACAGAATCATATACATATAGTTTCCCTCATTTAGAATCTGCACCTTTAAATATCGATTTTACTGATACAGATAATTATTATGCTGCTGCATACGGTTGGTATGCTAGTGCCAGAGAACTTTCTGAAATGGGTAATCTTTTATTAAACAATAGATTGATGTCTAAAGAATTAACTGCCCAGATGTTATCTCAAAAATTAGGCGTCTATAACTCTAAAAATACTAGCTTAGGTAATATTTATAGTCACGAAGGACTATGGATTATTCCAGGAGGAAAAGGAATAAGAACCATTTTGCTCCTAGCACCAGAGGAAAATATCGTTAGCGTATTATTTATTAACACAAATATTCCAATGAATATGAATAGAATAATGGTTAAAATTTTAGAATATTGTTCATTATTTTCTAGGGAAGTATACAATAAATATCCTCGATCTGAAGCTAGTGAAGTATATCTATATATTGAAAAACCAATTACTGTTGACGAAATAAGATATAGTATTTTCAATGCTGATAACAACGTAATAGAATCCAAAACTGTGGAAGCACCTATAATTATAAAAACTAATCATAGAATAGAATATCAGGGATTTAAAAACTCAGAACCAGTTACGTTTAAAATAAATAAAAGATTTTGAAAAAATTAATTATAATATGTTCACTATCATGTTTTATAATAGCATGTAAGAAAGAAAAAGGTAAAAATATATTATCCCCAGAAAAAACAATAGAAATAAATAATTATTTAGAGAAAGAATCCCAGAATACTTTAGGATTAGCTGTTGCTTTTATAAAAGAAGGACATTTAATTTATGAAAATATCTAGGGAAAGAAAACTTAAGCAGTAAAGAAGGGAAAAAAAGCTATAGCATTTTATAGTAAAGCATTAAAACTAGACCCAGAGAATATTGAAATACAAAATAGATTGAATACACTAAAAGAATAAATACTTTGACAATTAAAATCCATATAACAAAAATGAAACATTTTATTTTATTAATTACGCTACTAATAACTGCATTAAGCAATTCTCAAACCGAATTAAAACTAAGGGATACTATTTCGAAGGAAATTAGTTCGATTAAAAATCATAACTACACATTACATTTAGAAGAAAATCAACTAGCATTTTTAAAGTTGAATCAAATAGGAGTTGATGTAGCTATTACAGCTTTTGACACCGAAGGTGAAAAAATGGGTGAATTTGATAGTCCAAACGGAAGGTTTGGACCAGAGAAGATTTTAATAACCTCAACTAAGAAAGGCTTTTACAAGCTCCAAGTTGCATCAATAGATAGTAAGGACATTCAAGGAACATACAAATTTTATGTACAACAAATAGTAAAAAAAGCTACCACTTTATTTGAACAGGTTGACCAATTGTTTTTGCCATGGGATAATATCAATACACCAGGAGCAGCTGTTGCTATTATAAAAAATGATAGCATTATTTATCAAAATACATTTGGGAGTGCTAACCTAGAATATAACATTCCTATTACTCAAAAATCCGTATTTATTCCAGGCTCTATAGCAAAACAGTTTACTGCATTCTCAATTCTATTATTAGAGCAAGAAGGAAAACTTTCCTTAGATGATGATATTAGAAAATATATCCCCGAAATTCCTGATTTTGGCTATACTATTACGTTAAAACATTTAGCAAATCATACCAGTGGTCTAAGAGAACAAGCTGTTTTAGCTGCATTAATGGGCTGGCAAGAAAGCGATGTTGTTACTACAGAGCAATTATTAAAAGTTCTCAACAAACAGAAAGCACTCAATTTCAAACCTGGAGAGCAATACATGTATTGTAATACAGGCTACACGCTGCTAGCTGAGGTAGTGGCTCGAGTTTCAGGTCAAACATTTGCAAAATTTACGCAAGAAAATATTTTTAAACCCTTAAAAATGGTGAATAGCGAATTCTTAGATGATCACCAAACAATAGTTAAAAATAAAGCCTACTCCTACTACCCAAGAGGTAATGGTTTTGTGAAAAGTGTCTTAAATGAAACTGCTCCAGGTGCATCTGGACTTTTAACGATTATCGAAGATTTGAGTAAATGGGTCTTAAATTTTAAAAATCCTACAATAGGAAACGCTGCTATCTTCAAAAAGATGGGGACCGTAGGAATTTTAAATAATGGCGAAAAAACAAACTATGGTTTAGCTTTAGAGAGATCTACCTATAAAGGCCTATCGGAAATTGGCCATGGAGGTGCCATTGGAGGATTTAGAGCACGAATAGCTACATTTCCAGAAGAAGATTTTGCAGTAATCGTAATTGCTAATACACCATCAGTGCACCCCATAAATATTCCAAATCAAGTAATAGATATTTTTCTTAAAGATAAATTTATCATAGAAACTAAAGAAAAAAAAGATGTTCAACCCATATTAGATGAGGTTCTTGAGAAACAAACGCCAATTGATTACACCACTTTTAAAAACTATGTTGGCAAATATTATAGTGATGAACTTTCTACAGAATATAAATTTTTATTAAAAGAAAATAAATTAATTATGTCACATCCAAGATTAAAAATGAATTTAACGCCTGCTCGTAAAGATGTATTTGTAGTTGATGGTTGGCCAGAGGCAGAAATTACCTTTACAAGAGATATCACAAATAAGATTGAAGGGTTCAGTTTTTCTATGGTTAATGTTAAGAATATTATGTTTAGTAAACGATAAACAAATGAAAATAGCAGACATAATTGATAAAAACCTATTGGAATATGCTACTAAAGCGCATAAGATAATGAAAATTATAACATTACTCATAATCTTTTTAATTGGAATTTCTTGTTCTAATAAAACCAAAAAGAACCAAGAAAAGGTGGAGATTGAAAAAGAAATTAATTACTCAGTAATTATTAATCAACTAGAAAGAATGGTTAAAAATGACCAACAAATTCAGTTTGCACATCTTCTAAATGAAACTCTAACTGTCCGGGATAGTTTATTTAATTTACAAAATCAAATCTTTAAAGCAAACACAGATTCATTAAAAGTGTTGTTTAACAAATATGGATTTTTAGGTTTTGATAAAGTTGGTAAAAAAGGATCTAAGAACTTTTGGTTATTAGTTCAACATGCAGACCATGATATTTCATTTCAAGAAGAAGTTTTAAAAAGTATGAAGGTAGAAGTAGAAAAAGAGAACACAGACAATTCAAATTTCGCATACTTGACAGATAGAGTACTTAAAAATAGAGGCGAAAAACAACTTTATGGAACGCAATTAAAATACCTAGAAGGTTTTTGGATAATTCCACAACCAATGATCGATAGTTTAAATGTCAATGAAAGAAGAAAAGAAATAGGATTACCTACTATTGAAGACTATTTAAATTCTTCCATGCAGCTACATTACGAAATGAATAAAGAAACCTACAAAAATAATGGATTGAGTGGTCCTAAAAAATATGAATCAAAAGTTTATAAATAGAAATTTAATTTGTTATTAATAGAAACATGAAAAAAACATTAGTCATTTTAATAATATTTATCAATAGTTATTGTGTTTTAGCACAAAGCCAAGAAATTGATCAAGAAAAAATCGAGGAAGATTTTAATGAAATCGTATCTAACTTGGAGAAATATTATATCTATTTTTCAGAAAAAAACATTGATTTAAACTGTATTAAAGAATATTACCAAAGTCAAATTAAACATATTAAAAATGAATCAGAAACAGTATTGTTCTTTGAGTATTTATTAGATGAGTTTTATGACAATCATTTAACACTAGGTACAACCACCAAATCTTCATATCGCCTTTTCGCACCTATTTATACAACTATTAAAGATGGTAGACCATTTATTGCAAATGTTTGGCAAACACAAATTAATAAATTAGATAAAAATATAATTGGTGCAGAAATTACAGCATTTAATGGTGTTTCATTTAATAATGCTATAGAAAACTTCCCAACACATTGTAACGATAAAAATGATGAGGAAACGAGAGAGTGGATTGCCAATAAGATCTTAGCAGGGAGATACAATGAACCAAGATTATTGACCTTAAAACTATCAAACAATAAAGAGGTTGAGTTCGATTTAGACACTGTTATCCTAAAAAATAATGAAGATCTTTTATCATCAAAGACTGTTGATGGTATTGGTGTTATAAGGATAAACAATTCTTTAGGAAACGATGATTTAGTTGCTGATTTTGATAAGACGCTAGAAAAATTATCAAGTACAAAAGGACTTATAATAGATTTAAGAAATACTATCTTTGGTGGCGACTCATATGAAGCACGTGGAATTATGAGTCGGTTTATAACAGAACCAAAACCATATCAAAGACATATACTTACAGAGAAGCCAATGAATAATCCAGAAGTTGAAAGAAATTATCTGGAGTATGTAAGCCCTCGCTTGGAAACCTACACAAAGCCAGTTGTTATATTAGTTGGTAGATGGACAGGCAGTATGGGAGAAGGTCTTGCTATTGGTTTTGAAGGTATGGAAAGGGCAGAGATTGTTGGTTCTGAAATGAGACGTCTGGCTGGAGAAGTTTTTGACGTTAATTTTAAAAATCAAAGATTTGGATACAAATTGATGACAACTAAATTATTTCATGTGAATGGAACAATACGAGAAGATTATATACCAACAAATTATGTTAAACAAACTACGAATGAAAGAGATGAAATTCTCGGAAAAGGTATTGAGCTTATAAATACGTTGAATAACTAAAAATACGTTTCTGTACTTATTTTTAGGACGAACGAAAAACTTATATTGAATGATTAATATAAAAAAAGT
>Ga0115558_1001451_pt1 | contig 14554 bp, 10 predicted proteins | sample COGITO_mtgs_1104_4_FD_87279 | JGI IMG/M metagenome (GOLD analysis project Ga0115558, IMG submission 87279) | Pelagic marine microbial communities from North Sea - COGITO_mtgs_110426 | ecosystem: Environmental > Aquatic > Marine > Epipelagic | place: Germany:Helgoland, sampling site Kabeltonne... | reverse complement strand
TCCTCGCTGCCATTTTTAGCCAGTTGGTTAACACAGAGGTTGGAGTGGGCGCCGTAGGAGAGGCCAACCGATGCCGAGGCTCTGGATATTTCTTCCATGGCGACGCTGTGGGCCAGATACCCCATGCCTGAACCACCGTACTCTTGGTCAACGGTAATACCGAGCAGACCCATGTCGCCAAATTTGCGCCATAGATCCATTGGGAATTCATTGCTCTGATCGATCTCGGCGGCGCGGGGTGCAATTTCGGTCTGACAAAACTGGAAGACGCTGTCGCGCAACATATCGATTTCATCGCCAAGATTAAAATTTAAGCTGGGGTAAGTAGTGTTCATAGCCTATTGCTTTCCATTGGTTTTAAGGGCGTCAATGCAATCAGCTTCGGCCCGATTAAGGTCTTTTAATAGCTTGCTGATATCGTCAAGCTGTTGATTCAGTTTGCTGCGCTGCTGCTGAATGGCGTCGATGAGCTTCTTTAATTGGTCAATATTGGTTTTGCCTGGTTCGTACATGTCGATAATCTCTCGAGAGTCCTCGAGAGAGAGGCCGAGCCGCTTACCGCGCAATATGAGACGCAGTCGTGTTCGGTCTGCTTGACTGTAGATACGTGTTTGACCCCGCCGAGTAGGCGAGAGCAGGCCAATATCTTCGTAGTGACGAATACTGCGTGTGGTGACATCAAACTCTTTGGAGAGCTGCGAGATGCTGTACTCGGTAGTGATATCAGTACTGCTATTTTTCACTGCTTTTGCCATGACGGAATCCGTTCGGAGTGAACAACCGGTCGCCAGTATATTTATTATCTAACGTTTACGTCAACGTAAACTTTTCAATGAATTCAAGTGTCGATAATGGGGCGGGGGTGATTTAGTTGCGTTTAATCCGGGTTAATCCAGTTTGAGATCCATCTGATACTGAAACAGTTCGGTGTTATAGAGCGCCAGCAGGTAGTCGACGAGCTCTTCGTGCTCGCCATTTTGATGGTAGGAACGGCGCACCAAACTGAGTAGCGGAGCACCTGCTTCTATATTCAGATGACTGGCAATAATCGGGCTGGCAGCGATCGCGCCGATGGTCTGTTTAACATGGCTGACAGCCATACCGCTCTCGCGGAAATATTTATGCCGCGATTCATGGATAAAGATATCGGTGCTGTCGGGTACTTTGACGCCAGCACTCCAGCTGTCGAAGTAGCCAAATGTGGCGCCGGCACGCTCGCGGGTTCTAATTAGATGAAAGAGGGTATCGCCGCGTTTGAGATCAAATTCGTCACCAATGCTCTGTGGAGGCTTTAGTTGTGCGCACTCGAGTACGGTGGCTGTTGAGCTCTCGGCAATACTGTCTATCTCTTCTAGCACGCCCACCAGTGGAGCTTGCACCGGCTTAGGCGAATATTTGTAGATAACGTGAGTGCCCTTGGCACGCGCTCGTTCCACTAAATGCTCAGCTGCCAGTTCGTTGACAGCGCGCTTGGCGGTGATTCGCGATACATCAAACAGCTCTGCGAGCTCCTGCTCACTGGGGAGTTTTTCACCGTGGTGTAGTGAGCCATTGAGAATAAACGTTTTGATCAAGCTGTAGAGTTGGTGGTAGAGCGGCGCCGGCAGATCAGCGGAAATATTGCGGCGCAGGTTCTTGTTAAAGAGGTTTGCGCTCACTGTATTGCTCATAGGGAATGCCTTGATGGGTAAGTGATGCTGATATTGAAAGATTATCAGTTGTGTCGCTATTGATTGTTTGGTATAACAATATACCAATAGCGAACTGTGGTCGATCTGCTGCTCGAGTTTATACGAGTATTTTTGCCGCGGGTCAATTGACAACTCATTGTATTCATCTCGGTACGGGGCAATTATGAAGTTTTATAACTCAGGCCGCTCGCCTTTTTCGACAAGAGATAGCGCGCATCCTCAATATAACAGTGCTCCTATCCGCTTAGGGCTAAATGAGGTGGTCGCTTGAGTCAGCCGCTGAGTGGTGTTCGTGTTCTCGACCTAACTCATATGTTATCTGGGCCCTACGGCAGCATGATTTTGGCTGATCTGGGTGCCGAGACGATCAAAGTTGAGCCTCTGGGTGGCGAGGGCACTCGTAAGCTCTTAGCCACAGATCCTGCCAATTCCCTTGCTGGTATGGGCGCTTATTACATTACCCTTAATCGCAACAAGAAGAGCGTTGCGGTGGACCTCAAGACCGAGGCGGGTCTGGCGCTATTTAAAGACTTAGTGGTCAACGTTGACGTTGTGATTAGTAATTTTGGCGCTGGGGTTCCGGAGCGTTTAGGTATTGACTATAGCGCTTTGAGTGAAGTAAACCCGCGAATTATCACCTGCACGGTTTCTGGCTTTGGATCTGATGGTCCGGGCAGCAAGCGTCCAGCGTTTGATCAGGTGGCGCAAGCGATGGGTGGAGGGATGTCGATTACAGGTCCAGATGCACAGCATATGGTCCGTGCCGGTATTCCTATCGGTGACCTTGGCGGTGGCATGTTCGGTGTTATGGGTATCTTGGCCGCCTTATATGAGCGGGAGCGCAGTGGTCTCGGCCAGCATGTGGATATTTCTATGCTGGACTGTCAGATTTCAATGCTCAACTATATGGCCACCATGCATTTTCTTTCGGGAGAGGATCCCTACCCGATTGGTAATAGTCACTTTGTTCATGTGCCTTACAACACCTTTAGCTGTTCAGATGGAACCATTGTTATCGCAGTGATTACCGATAACTTTTGGCGCAACCTCAAACACGTCATCAGTTGCCCTGAGTTTGAAAATGGCAAATACGATACCCAACCGGGTCGCTGGGAAGATCGCGAGATGATCAATGCCCGACTTAATGAGTTGCTGAGCGTTAATACCTGTGCCCATTGGTTGGCGCTATTTGAAGCCCAGCGAATTCCCTGTGCTCCGGTCAATAGTCTCAGTCAGGCCTTAGCGGATACTCAGGTGCTGCACCGCAATATGGTGATCGACTTAAAACACCCCAATGGCAGTTCTACCAAGGGGCCGGGTAACCCGATTAAATTGTCGCGCAGCAGTGATGAAATATTTACCGCGGCACCGACGCTGGGACAACACACCGATGAGGTAATGACCCAATTGCTTAATTTGAGCGTAGAGCAGATAGAGCAGATGAAAAAGCAGGGGATTATTAAATAATGTCAGAAAGAGTCATCATTACCGATGTCGGGCCCAGAGATGGCCTGCAAAACCAACCCAAAATCCTCAGCGTAGAGCAGCGTGTTGAGTTGGTACAGGCGATTGCTGCTGCAGGCGTGCCACAAATTGAGGTAGGTAGTTTTGTCTCGCCCAAGGCGGTTCCGGCAATGGCCGGCACTGATTTAGTGTTCGCTGCGTTAGATACAGCTGGCTTTACTGTTCCGACGATTGCGTTGATTCCGAATATGAAAGGTTACGAGTTAGCCCGCGCTGCCGGCGCTAAAACCGTGACCATGGTGCTCTATGCCAGCGATGGTATGGCGCAGAAAAATGCCGCCATGAGCATGGCCGAAGCCGAAGATGTTACCCTAAAAATTCTCGCCTTAGCCAAGCAGGATGGTATTGATGTTATCGCTACGATCGCGGTCGCCTTTGCCTGTCCGTTTGACGGTCCGACTGATCCTGCTGTGGTGGAAATCATCGCGGCCAAATTTATGGCTGCTGGTGCGGATCAGGTGGTATTAGCTGACACTATTGGTGCTGCTCACCCGCAGCAGGTGCGTGATTTGACCGCAGCACTGGTGGCACGCCACGGTGCTGAAAAGCTCGGTTGTCATTTTCACGATACCAGAGCCATGGGCTTGGCCAATGTCTATGCCGCAGTTGAATCTGGCATACGTCGCTTTGACAGTTCCATCGCCGGTTTGGGCGGTTGTCCCTTTGCCCCTGGTGCATCGGGTAATGTTGCCACAGATGATATTGCGATGATGCTGCAACAGATGGGTTTTGATACTGGAATCAATTTAGATAAACTGATGCAGGCTTCTGATTTGGCGCAGGCATTAACGGGCACAGCGCCGGGTGGCAGATCAAAAGCTTGGCTGCAGAGTCATTTGGCCAAGCAAGCTGGCTAAAAAAGCGCTAGAAGAAAGCGATTAATAACAACAAATGATAAAAAATTGCTCGGAGATAAGCATGAGTTACAGGCTAGGTGTAGATGTAGGGGGAACATTCACAGACCTTCTGCTGATTAATGAAGAGACCGGGGAAACCCACACGGCGAAAGTGCCTTCCACACCGGAGGATTCCTCTATTGGTGTGCTCAATGGTATTGCCCGCATCTGCGAGGAATCTGGTGTTAATCCAGCCGATGTCAGCAGGGTGATGCACGGCACCACAGTGGCGACCAATGCTGTATTGACTGGCCGTGGCGCGAAGGTCGGTCTGGTGACCACTGCAGGTTATGAAGACACCTTGCAGGTGGCGCGATCTTTCTGCCCTGGTGGTCTCGGTGGCTGGGTTAGCTTTGTTAAAAAGCCTCTATTAGCCCCCCTCGAATTAACGATTGGTGCCCATGAACGAATGGGTGCTGATGGCGAAGTAGTGAGGGGTCTGGATGAAGAGCAGCTGCGCAAAGATCTAAAGACACTGCATGCCACAGGTGAGGTGGAAGCCTTAACCATCTGCTTTATTAATGCCTACATTAATGGTGCCCATGAACAGCGGGCCAGTGAAATTGCCGCAGAAATTTTTACCGACACACCGATTTCGATCTCCAGCGATGTGGTGCCAGAGATGCAGGAATATGAGCGCACTGAAACCACCGTGGTGAATTCCTATGTTCGTCCTGAAGTGGCCAGCTATGTGGGTAACTTGCAGGCGGCATTGGATGACAAGATGGGTCCTGATACTCAGCTCTCTATCCTGCGCTCCGATGGCGGACTAGCCTCGGCGCGAGCCTCGGCGGAATCTCCGGTGAATATGCTGATGTCGGGTCCGGCTGGGGGTGTCTCTGGCGCCATTTACTTCTGTAGCCGTGCCGGTTACGACAATATTTTGACCTGTGATATGGGTGGTACCTCTACCGATGTCGCCCTGATCCAAAACTCCCGTGCCCGGGTTCGCCGCGAGACCATTGTTGCCGATGTGCGAGTTCGCGCACCGTCAGTAGATGTGCGCACCGTGGGTGCCGGTGGCGGTTCCATTGCCTTTGTCCCAGAGCTTACCAAAGCGCTGCGAGTAGGTCCTGAGTCCGCAGGTGCTGTGCCCGGTCCTGCCTGTTATATGAAAGGTGGCGTCCAGCCAACAGTCTGCGATGCCAATGTTGTCCTGGGCTATCTGCCCTCAGATGTGCAGCTGGGTGGCAAGATGGAGATTAATCGCGAAGCCTCTGTCGCCGCTGTGCAGTCGGTTGCTGATGCCATGGGTATAGACCTAATGGCGGCAGCAGAAGGCATTATTAAAATTGTCAATGAATCAATGTTTGGTGCACTGCGCTTGGTGTCAGTAGAGCAGGGCTACGATCCGCGTGACTTTGCGCTGGTTGGCTTTGGTGGTGCCGGGCCGCTGCATTCCAATGCGCTAGGTATTTTGACCGATGCCTGGCCGGTGATTATCCCGCCGGGCCCCGGCGTGCTCTGTGCCTATGGTGACGCCACCACTCAGGTGCAGGATGAAGCGGCTCGCACTTATTTGACCATGGCCAGCGATCTCAGCGATGCGCAGCTGGCGGCAGACCTTCACGAGCTGCAGGTACGTGCTGGTGACGCGCTGTTAAAAGACAATATTCCTGCTTCAGAGCATGAGATCAGCTATCAGGCTGACCTGCGCTACGCGGGACAAGCTTTCCAGATCACTATCGACTTTACGGATGCTGATCTTAAAGAGAGGGGCGTTGCCCTGTTGACCGATCAGTTTGATGCTGAGCATGAGCAGCTGTTTACCTTCAAATTGGATGATGGTCACGAGATATTAATGATTCGCGCGGTCGCTAAGGCGAGAGCTAAATCGATTGCCGAGCGCCAGATTGGCCAGACCGGTATGAGCCTTGAGCAATGCAAAATTATCACCAGTCGTTTCTATTACGAAGGTGACTGGTACGAGGCGAATATCTACGATCGCAATAAACTCAGCACTGGATTAGAGGTTCCCGGTCCCGCCATTGTCGGCGAGATGGATTCCACCACCGTGGTACTACCAGGCTATGTTGCCGTGGTCGATGCGGTCGGCAATCTGCTAATCAATCCACAGAATTCAGTCGCAAAAGGGGGTCAGTAATCATGACGGCAAGACTATTAGAAACCAATAATGACCCCTTAAAAGCTGTCGATGTCGATGGCGTAACAGTCGATATTATTGAAAACGCGCTGCGTAATGCGCGCGAAGAAATGGATGCAGTGCTGTTTAGGACCGCCATGTCTCCGGGTATTCGCGAGCAGGGTGACTGCTTTCCAATGATAGCCAACAAAGACGGCAAGATGGTTGTGGGCCAGTTCGGTTCATTTATCGGGCCGTTCTTAGAGGCCTATGACGAAGAGATCGAAGAGGGGGATATTATCCTTACTAACGATCCCTATATGTGTAATGCGGCGGTTTCCCATTTGCCCGATTGGGTCGTGTTGGTACCGGTGTTTAAAGATGGACGCCATATAGCCTGGTCGGCGATGTTTGGTCATATGTCAGATAATGGCGGCATGGTGCCGGGGTCAATTCCTATTCAGGCAACGACTATCTTCCAGGAAGGCATCCGTATTCCGCCCACCAAGCTGTACAAAAAGGGGGTGTTGCAGAGCGATCTGCTGGAACTGATTCTGCACAATGTGCGCACCCCGCAGTGGAACCGTTTTGATCTAAATGCATTAGTCGCGGCCTGCAATACCGCAGCCAAGCGCTGCGTTGAGTTGGCTGTTCGCTTTGGCGATGATGTGCTGTTCTCGACTATGGATATTATGTTGCAGCGCAACTATGACGCCATGAAACATATTATCGGTATGTTTATTCCTGAAGAGCCGCGAGAGTTCGAAGACTATATCTGCGATGACGGTATGGGCATGGGCCCCTACAAAATTAAGTGCACCATGTGGCGAGAAGGCGAGAAGGCGATCTTTGACTTTGCCGGCACTGACCCTCAGGCGCAGAGCTCGGTAAACTTCTTCCTTAACGAAGATATGTTCAAAATGTTCTTCGGCTCGTTCACCATTAACGTAGTTGATCCGCAGATCGTCTTTAATGATGGTTTCTATGATCTGGTGGATGTGCGCATTCCTCAGGGCACGCTGTTAAAGCCCAATTATCCGGCGGCACTGTCGGGCCGAACCCATGCTCTGGGTCGCATCTTTGATGTGCTCGGTGCGCTGTTGGGTATGGGCGCGCCAGAGATGATGCTGAATGCGGCAGGCTTCTCGGATTCACCGCACCTGTTCTTCTCTGGTTATGACAGCCGCGAAGGCAAAGGTAATGAGTGGTTCCAGCTATTTCAGATTGGCTTCGGCGGGGTTCCCGGTCGCCCAGTGGGTGACGGCCCGGATGGACACAGCCTGTGGCCTGGATTTACTAATGTGCCAAATGAATTTATTGAGTCCTATTTTCCATTGCGAATTGAGCGCTACGAAACCATTGCCGATTCTGGTGGCGCCGGTTTGCACCGTGGTGGCAATGGCTTAAGTGTTGCCTATCGCTTCTTGTGTGATGGCGATATTGGCATTCACGATGAGCGCTGGCTGACTTATCCCTGGGGTGTGCTCGGTGGCGAGACGGGACTGCGCTCAACCAAAAGGCTAGTTCGTGTTGATGGCTCTGAAGAATGGCTGCCAGCCAAGGTTGAAGGTATTAAAGTGAAAACGGGCGATGTGCTCTACTTCAATACCTGGGGTGGCGGTGGTTGGGGTGATCCCTTTGCCCGTGATCCTGAGTTGGTGCGTCAGGATGTGGCGCGCAGGCTGGTGTCAGTTCAGGGGGCACAGCGCTATGGTGTGGTGATTGCGGCTGACGGCAATGTTGACCAGGCCGCCACCGACAAGCTTCGTGCCGAGTTGGTCGCCGCACGCGGTAGCAATGATGCACTGTTTAATTTTGGCGGTGACCTGGAAGAAATCCGCAGTCGCTGTGAAGATGAAACCCATTTGCCGGCGCCGGTTAAGCCGACTTTTATTGGCGCTCGGTAGCGTTGATAAGGCAGAAAATTAAAATGTATAAGCGGTAAAAAGTAATAAAAAATAGCTGAAATTCATAATTACAACAATCATTAAACCTAGTTTGGGGAGTTAGTATGAACATAACCTATGCAAAAAAAGCACTCGTAATCGCGGTGCTGGCAAACTTCAGCGCAGCCTCTGTCGCCGAGATTGCCATTGAAGAAGTCGTTGTCTCTGCACGAAAGCGGGCAGAAAACTTGCAAGAAGTACCTATTGCCGTCACCGCATTTACCGAATCTCAAATTGAGAGTGCCGGTATCCAGCGCCCGGCTGACTTTATTAGTCTGATGCCCAATGTAACCATGGTCGACTCCGCCAATGTCGGTGATACTCAGGTCAGTATTCGCGGTATTGTTTCAACCCGTGACGCGGAATCGACCTTTGCCTATGTGGTTGATGGCGTGTTGGTAACCAATCCTAACGGCTTTAACGAAGAGCTGATGGATGTCAGCCAGATTGAAGTGCTAAAAGGTCCTCAGGGTGCACTCTATGGCCGCAATGCGGTCGCTGGAGCCATTCTGGTCACCACCAACCGTCCCGATGAAGAATTTGAAGGTAAGGTTAAAGTCGGCGCCGGTAACAATGGTTCGACCAATGCCAGCTTAACCCTAAGTGGTGGTCTGGCCGATGGTGTTCTCGGCCGTATCAGTGTCAGTCAGCGCGAAACCGATGGCCACTACAGCAATGCATACACTGGCGCTAACTCGGTTGATTTTCTCGAAGACACCACCGTTCGCGGGCGTTTGATTTGGGATGTTAATGAAGAATTGTCGCTGGATTTCCGTGCTGGTATGAGTGAAGTTAGTGGCGGTGCGATTAACTTTAATGCGGTGTTTGCACTGCCTGCGTTTGCCAATGATTTTGGTCTTGGGCCAACATTCTTTGCCGACGTGAATCAACAAGAGTTTATCTTTTCAAATAATGTGCCCGGCGAGAATGAGCAGGAAACCAGTGAGTTTTCGGTTAAAGCTGACTGGGATCGCGATGGTGTCGATGTCAGTGCAGTCCTTAGTTACAGTGACCTGGAAGAGTATTTGCTGTCCGATGGCACCAGTGCGACATTCTATGGCTACGAATTAACCCCGGCCTGTCAGGCTGATCGAGCAACCTTAAATAACATGCCCACCTCTATGGGTGGTGCGGGACGCTCTGATTTATTTGGTGAGTTTTTCTCTCCATTCGGTGTGTTCCCATCGGGGATTGAGCAGGAATTTACCGGTATCTATGGACCCTATACGCCGACAGCTTGTGATGGCTATCAGTATCAGGAACGCAATCAGTCAGATACCAGCTTGGAAATTCGCTTAACCTCAGATGATGATGCCGAAATTAGCTGGATTGCAGGTGTTTATGCTGCCGAGATTGAGCGTCAGGTTGTAGTCGCCTATGGTGCTGACACAGGCAATGGCTTCTTGCGCCAGGCCTATGTCCCTGCCACTGGCCCCAACCCAACTGATCTGTTGTTTGATGACCAGTTTGATACCTCGGTAATGGCCGTGTTTGGCCAACTTGAGTTTGATATCAGTGAGGACATGGAAGTAGCCTTTGCTGCGCGCTTTGATCGCGAAGAGCGCGATGTGAACAATCAGGTGCCCAACGCAGCGGGTTCAGGCTTGAATGTCAATTCGACGGGGTCTATCAACCCCGCGTTTGCGGCAAATCCGAATGGTATTCCCAATCGAAGTGCTACCTTTAGTCAATTTCAGCCAAAGGTAACCTGGAGCTGGAATGCCGCGGAAGATCTTAATCTCTATGCTAGCTGGGGTGTTGGTTTCCGCAGTGGTGGCTTTAATTCCATTGGCAGTGAGGCGTTAATCGACTTCTGGTACAACGATAATGGCGATGGCACCAATCCTGGTGCGCTGGTCGACGGTAAATTGTCAGTGAAGGACGAGTATGCGAAAGAGGTGTCTACCAGTGTCGAATTAGGTAGCAAAATGGAGTTTATGGATAATCGCTTGCGCGTCAATGCCTCGCTTTTCTCTACCGACGTCAAAGACAGTCAGTTCTTTGAATTCTACGCTGGCCCATTTGGGTTGATGCGTGTTGTCACCACTATTGAAGATGTGCGTATCCAAGGTTTTGAAATGGACTTTAATGCAGTAGTGACAGAGAACTTCTCATTGTTTGGCGGTGCAGGCTTTTTGGATAGTGAAATAAAGCGCAATGATCATCGCCCTTTAACGGTGGGCAACGATGCACCACAGGCGCCAGATCGTACTTACAATCTCGGTGCGCAGTTTGAAGCCGAAGTGAGTTCCGGTATCAATCTGACGGCCCGTCTCGATTGGCAGCATGTTGGTGAAATGGCGTTCCATACATTGCAGGGCGAAGCGACGCCAAGCATCTGGCAGGTTTTCTATCCAGGCGCAAGCATTACGCAGGACTTTAGCAAAGCTAAGCGCGACGCTTATGACACGCTCAATGCCCGTATCTCGATTGATGGCGAGAACTGGGGTGTGACTGTTTGGGGTCGTAATATCGCCGATGAGAAGTATCTTGAAGAGATCATTCCAGCCCCTGAATTCGGTGGTTCATTTGTCCACCCAGGCGCCAAAGACTCTTACGGGATTGACTTTAACTACCGGTTCTAAAATCGAGTAGTATCAATAGCGGGCTGTGCTTCTTGTTATGGAAAGCACAGCCCGTTTTTTTTATGGTAAGAAAAAGAGTGATGCGCATGACATCAAACAATCTTCAGCAAAATACGCTTGGCTTGAGTGGCAATCCGGCTCTGCTGCTGGTCGATATGATCAATGGTTTTACCGATCCAGACTGTCCTTTGGGAACGGCTTGTCCGGAGGTGGTTGCAGCCAATCGGCAGCTGCTCGAGGCATTCAGAGCGTTGGATCTACCGGTTTTTTTCACTACAGTGGTTTACCACAATGAACAGCAGGCACAGGTTTTTCGCCGCAAGGTGCCGGCGCTAAATGTGTTGCAGCCCGATAGCCATTGGGTAAAGGTTGATCCGGCATTAGCGCCTCTGGATAGCGAAGCTCTAATTGAGAAGCAGTGGGCTAGTGCCTTTTTCGATACCGATCTTCATCAGCAATTGTCCGCACTGGGTGTTGATTCATTGGTGGTGACAGGGTTAACCACGAGCGGCTGTGTGCGTGCATCAGCGGTGGATGCGTTGCAGCACAATTACCAGGTTGTGATTGCCGAAGAGGCGGTTGGCGATAGAAACTCCGAGGCGCACCGGGCCAATTTGTTTGATCTAAATGCCAAATACGCCGATGTGCAGTCAATTGAGGAAGTGCTCAGTCAGTTGACCGCGCTCTTCAGATGACAGTGCTCTTCAGATGACAGTGCTCTGTGGTCGCAGCAACTGATTCGCTGTCGACTGCGGGACTGAAGTCGTTACAGCGTTGCATATTTGCCGCGACTGAAGATCAGTGGCTCGAGACCTTTGTCACTAAACTCAATAACTCGGCCGACCAGAATCACATGGTCACCGCCCTCATATTGGTTCTCAATGTGACATTGAAAGCAGGCGCTGTAGTGGGGCAGGATCGGTATTCCTGCTAGACCCTCAGAGCAATCTATGCCAGCAAATTTGTCCACACCGCTTTTGGCGAAGCGATTCGATATCGCTTCTTGGTCGGCGGCCAGCACATGAATGGCAAAGGACTCTGCGCCGATAAAGTCATCAAAACAGTTGGCGTCGCGACCGACGCTCCAGAGTACCAGCGCCGGGTCCAGTGACACCGAGTTAAAGCTGTTTGCGGTCATGCCGACCTTTTGGCCATCTCGGCCGAGTGCGGTGATAACGGTGATGCCAGTGGCAAAGCTACCTAGAGCATTGCGGAAGTCGAGGGTTTGCTGTTTTTGATCAGACATAATTCTTCTATAAAAGTGATTCTTTGTAAGTTGCTCTTGCCTGTTGCTATGGAGCGGCAACGGAGCACGCATGTTTGTTCAGCGCGCATGATCCGTTGCTTGGCCCCACGTTGCAAGGATTACTGCTGTGTTAATTACATCGCTGCAGCGAGACGGGTCCCCTGATTGATCGCGCGTTTGGCATCCAGCTCTGAAGCCAGGTCGGCGCCGCCGATCAGATGATGAGGAACATTGAGTCCCGCAACCAAATCGCGCAATGGATCCTGTCCGGCACAGATAATAATGGTGTCGACATCGAGTATTTGCGGCTCGCCACCTACCGTTAAATGCAGACCTTGGTCATCAATTTTTTGGTAGTCACAGCTAGGCATTAAACGCACACCTTTCATCACCAAACCTGCACGGTGAATCCAGCCGGTGGTTTTGCCAAGTCCTGAGCCCACTTTAGAGCTCTTGCGCTGCAGCAGATAGACTTCGCGCGGCGAGGGCTCTGGCTGTGCGGTTACGCCTTCGATACCTGAGCGTGAGCCAAAGCTCATATCAATTCCCCACTCCTTCATAAAGGCAGGAATATTCTGGCTGGTGGCTTCGCCGCTGTGAGTAATGTACTCCGCCGTATCAAAGCCAATACCGCCGGCACCAATAATGGCAACTTTATTGCCAACGTGCTTCTTAGCGCCGATCACGTCGAGATAATTGAGTACCTTGGGGTGATTGATCCCTTCAATATCGGGCATTCTTGGTGAGATGCCGGTGGCGATAATCACTTCATCAAAGCCGCCATTATTGAGCTGCTCTGCGGTGACTCGCGAGTTGAGTTTCAGGTCGACGCCGGTCAGTTCAATTTGCTTGCCGTAGTAACGCAGAGTTTCATAAAACTCTTCTTTGCCGGGAATTTGCTTGGCAATATTAAACTGGCCGCCAATTTCGCTGGCAGCATCAAAGAGCGTGACTTTATGGCCTCTTGAGGCGGCAGTGGTCGCCGCTGAGAGTCCAGCTGGACCCGCACCGACGACGGCAATGTTTTTGACCGCCGCGGTTGGATTGATATGCAGTTCGGTTTCATGGCAGGCGCGCGGGTTAACTAGGCAGCTAGTCATCTGACCGCCGAAAACATGGTCTAGACAGGCCTGATTGCAGCCGATACAGGTATTGATCTCGTCGGCGCGGTTTTCCTGTGCCTTGATAACAAAATCCGGGTCAGCCAAAAAGGGTCGGGCCATAGAGATCATGTCGGCATCGCCGCGCTCGAGCACTGACTCAGCAACTTCCGGCGTGTTGATACGATTAGAGGTAATCACTGGCACCGAGAGCTCTTTTCTAAAGCGTGCGGTGACCCAGGTAAAGGCGGCGCGCGGTACTTTCGTGGCAATGGTTGGAATCTGAGCTTCGTGCCAGCCGATGCCAGTATTGATAATCGTGGCGCCGGCCTGTTCTACCGCCTTGCCCAGTTGAATCACTTCTTCAGCAGTACTGCCGCCATCGACCAGGTCGAGCATGGAGAGACGGAAGATAATAATAAAATGCTCACCAACTGCCTCGCGCACGCGGCGCACCACTTCAATCGGTAGACGGATACGGTTTTCATAGCTGCCACCCCAATCGTCGTCGCGCTGATTGGTCCGTGCAGCGATAAACTGGTTCAAGAAATAGCCTTCCGAGCCCATGATTTCGACGCCGTCATAGCCGGCTTTCTTAGCCTGTACCGAGGTGAAGACAAAGTCGTCGATCTGCTTGTGAATGCCTGCCTCATCTAGCGCTCGCGGGGTGAATGGGTTGATCGGCGATTTGATTGCCGAGGGTGCAACCTGATCGGGCGAGTAGGCATAGCGACCCGTATGCAGTATCTGCATGCAGATTTTGCCGTCGTGGGCATGCACCGCATCGGTAATTTGCCGATGCCCGGCAATATCCTCGTCAGTCTCTAGCTTTTTGGTGTTGGGGTGGGTGCCGCCCTCGCTATTGGGGCCGATACCGCCGGTAACAATCAGACCAACACCACCTTTTGCGCGCTCACCAAAGTAAGCCGCCATGCGCTCATAACCGTCGGCTGCTTCTTCCAGTCCGGTATGCATGGAGCCCATCAGGACGCGATTCTTTAATGTGGTAAAGCCCAGATCCAGTGGCGCCAGAAGCTTGGGGTAGGTGTTGTGAGACATGATGTCCTCCAATATTAATGAGTTGTAATTATTGTTTTAACACTTGGATAGTGACGTCTGCCAAGCATTAGTACGGCAGTAAATTTTTATACGCAGGCTGACAGTTGCAGTGTCCGCGACATGATTTTCATCAATAGAAACACTAAAAGCCCTTCTCGCTGATACGTTTTCTCTGTTCATCAGGTTCTCGCTGTAGCATCTTAGTGTTGCAAGCGACTTTTCGACTTTTGGCTAACCTCTGCAAGTTAGGTTAAGGGGGGATTTTGACAGTGTCAAGATGTATTGCTACATTGCTACCATGAATTTAAACTCACCCGAAAAGCTCGCTCGTCAAAACTATCACCACGGTGATCTGCGTCAGACACTGCTAGTGTCGGCAAAACAACTTATTGCAGAGGCAGGCATTGAGAACTTATCCCTGCGG
>Ga0115558_1001444_pt1 | contig 14594 bp, 9 predicted proteins | sample COGITO_mtgs_1104_4_FD_87279 | JGI IMG/M metagenome (GOLD analysis project Ga0115558, IMG submission 87279) | Pelagic marine microbial communities from North Sea - COGITO_mtgs_110426 | ecosystem: Environmental > Aquatic > Marine > Epipelagic | place: Germany:Helgoland, sampling site Kabeltonne... | reverse complement strand
TTGCTAGCAAATTTGACCTGGTCTTTTTCCTCACTCGTGAGGGTATAGCGCGCTCCCTTGGCCGGATCATTGGCCACCTCGTAGGGCGAGCCGCAACTCTCATAGTAATCATCAACCCTATCTGCCATGATCGTACAACCAACCTCCGCCGCGATCTCTGCCGTCTGGGCGAAGGTCGGAAGGTCGGCGAAATTGATCTTTTCGTACAATTTTCCAATCTTCCATTGACTGAACATGCTCGTAGAGCGCTGATGGGTACTCCAATTACTCATCTCGTGCCAAGAGGGAAAATGGAACTCCGTGACTCCCTCAACCCAAGCCTTCCGATCAATCGGGTTTGACCTAAATCCGTCTCTAGCCTGAACGTTACCAGGGTGACTGGCGCTCCAGGCCGTAAAATCGTACACATTGTGTGTGTGTTCATGCACTTGCTCATAGCAGTAAGTCTTGTCTCCCTCCTCCACAGTGATTTTTACGCCAGCCTTGGCAAGAACACAATCGTCCTCATCTTTAGCAACAGGGATATCTATCACCGTCAATTGGTCATTATTCTCATTTGCACTGCTGGCATTGAGCTGTTTCGCCAAGAACGCTTTCGTCGTCGAGTCCAAATCGCCACCTACGGGCGTCTCATCACCGCCGCAAGCACCGACTTCTCGAAGCCAACGAGTCGCCCTTTTCGATTCACAGACCGCTGCGTCAGAATAAGCCAACTGATTTTTCTTCTCCTCGTCGAGACGTAAGCCTGTCATGTAGTGAACTGGCATTCCACTTAAGGTGAAATACTTTCTAAGGAGTTCTGGTGTCAGTATAATTTCAACGTCACGCGTGTACATGCGGGGCGAGCATTCTTTCGCAGCTGGGACGCAACTGTGGGCATTTAGGAACGTTTTCTGGACACTTTCGCACATCCCATTCGTCGGAGGGGAACTACTCGAGTCATTATCGTGGAGCCGCTGGCGAGGGTCGTACAAATACCAGTGGTCGTCCGAGTTCCGTTTTTTCATGTAGGCATACGATTTGGCATGCGAAAGAGGCACGCAATCATCATCGACAGTGTTCAACAGCGCCGCTCCGACCACAGGAGGCGTTAGATCTACCAAATCACCACTGCTGTCGACAATATCTCCTGGCGGGGGCGTTGTCAAGGTGATGTTCAAATTTGCCATTTGGCACGAGCAGTCCTCGCCGTAATAGACTAGCCCTCCAAAGTCTTCCCCTGTGTTTTCAACAACGCAAATGTTGTAAGGTGGCGCCCCAGCGCTGTCACAAGGGGTGATACCCAATTCTGTCGATTTTGTCCCGTACATCGTGGTCACAGTGAGGGAGCCCGGGGTCGTTGTAAAGCTACCCCCAACATCGCTGTTGCTGAAAATGTACCGACTCCAGCGAGACTTGACATCGCAGGGCTTAACAAGATCTCCGCTTGCCGTTGCTGACAGCTTCCGATCATTCGAATTTTCTCGGTAGTATTGCCGGTGGCTTCCAACAGCCTTGGCAACTTGGGCTTCAAAGTATTCCTTGTTGGTAGCAGGGAAGTTGTCAATCTCTGCCTGCGTCGGCCCAAAGGTAGTTTTCAAGAGGAACCTGGCAGCACGCTGGGCAGCTGTAGGCTCTCCACCGGCAATCTCGTAGGACTTGATCCTGCACGTTTTCGTCTCCGGGGTTTTCATCGTGCACACACAAGGGGTACCCGCATTGCACTCATCACAGGTGAAGGAAACAAAGAGGGGAGGGGACGATTCAAAGTCTCTTCCGTCGTACGAACGGCCTCCCTGTTGGTACACACTGTTTGGATTATTTTTCTCCCTGCACTCTAAAGTGACCAGATCTGATGTAAGTGCATCCCCCGACTTTACCAGCTTTACTGTACCCCTTTCTAGTTCACGGCTCGTTCCAGAAGGCGTGGAAATAGCTACTTCATGGATTACGTCATCCTCAACAATAGGAGGAAGAAAGTCGTCCCCCTCTTTATCTTTTCCACGCACCACTCCAAACACAACACCACAGAGCACGGCAGCGACAACCACTCCCACCAGACATCGCTTCGTGTTGGATCCTCTTTGTCGTCCATGCCCCTTCTTGTGTCCTCCCTTTGCTGGTGATGACGGCTTGCTCTCGATCTCAAACTTTGCCTTTGAAACCATTATGGTGGTGTGCGTGGGTTCTTCTTGGCCGTTGATTATGTATTGTTGTTTATGTAAGTTTGAAAGTAATGTAATACATGTCAGTGAAGAATTCGATTTTTAGATTTTTTGATTTTATTTTTTCGTCTCATTTGGCGAAATTTTTATTTCTTATAATTTCACTCCCTGAAATCCAATTTTGTCACCTGGTGACAACTCTCTCCCTTCCTCCCTTCACAGAATCTTGGAGGCTCACAAGAAAACGTAACCATCCTGAGCAAGGACCAGGGTTTGAATTGTTCTCGTTTGTCTTGCACAATCCCACGTGGATGGAGTTTGTTGTGAAAGAGATAGTATTTTTCGACCAAAAGACAACTATCATTCTCCAAAACAATAACGGTCCTTGTCCGCTCCTCGCTATTGCAAACGTTTTGCTCCTGAAGCAGATTATCTCCTTGCCTTCTGATTGCTATAATAGACGAGTCATCACTTTGGAAGAGCTCATCACTCTCCTTGCGAATTATGCGCTACGTCGAGCGTCCTCTTCTCCAGTAGACCATACTGCAAGTCAGACAAAAATGCATACTCAGTCGTTTGAGATTAACGAGATACTGGAGATCCTGCCCAGTCTTGCTCAAGGATTGGACATCAACGTCAAATTTACTCAAGGTGTCTCAGGATATGAATTCACGAACCAGATCGCCGCATTTGATTTTTTCAACGTACTGTTAGTACACGGCTGGCTGCTCGATGAGCAGGACGCCGCAACGCATGACGCAATCGGTGATCTCAGCTATAATCAAGTTGTTGAGATGATAATCTCAAAGGCGGAGACGGTCAAATTGCTGGAGGAAATTAAAGGCGAAATATTACTCTTGGAGGAAGAAGAGCAAGCTGCTAAAGACTTGAAGGAAATCATAGCAGTTGAAAAACTGCTCCTTAGAAATAGCGAAAACGAAACTGGCGATGCAAAGGCGGGGGAGAATGAGGACGAAAGAGGTGGGAAAAGCTGGGAGAAAAAAGAGAAAAAAGACGAGGAGGAAGAGAAAGATTCACCATCAGACGACAAAGAAAAAGAAGAGAAGGAAGAATATTCACCACGAAGTAGAGAAGATTCCCTGATGAACTCACTGTCATCAAAACTCGAAAATCTCCGTGAGAAGAAACTAATTTTGGAGTCGAAACTGAACAAGATCCAGATCGCGAGGGAGTTTATCGATGCTACCAGCGCGCAGTTAACCTACTTCGGCCTGGAGCAGTTGCACTCAAACCTCAAAGCGAGCGGTTTTTATTGTTTTTTTCGCAACAATCACTTCTCTGCGGCATTTTTTGACGGCAACCAACTATATCTACTTGTGACTGACGAGGGTTTTCTGAAATCAAATATCACATGGGAAAAACTTGGGAATATAAACGGCGACACAGAATACGCGGACTCTCACTTTATCACGGCGGAACTGGGGAGCGGAGTCGAGAACGCTATTGGCGATGACGGAGGTCTTTCTGCCGCGATAACGGAGTCCTATCGTGACCAAATGAACAGGTTTAACGAGAATGGCAAAGTGGAGGAGATTGCCGTCGGAACTGTGGTATCGATTCCATCGGAAGTAGACATTGCGGTGCTACCAAGAGCAGACGAATCACGGGCGGCAGTTTTGTCATCTGACGAGCAGTTGGCCCGGCAATTCCAGCTTGAGGAAGACCAGTACCACCGACAGCAGCAACAGCAGGAACAGCAGAGTCGACATGACCAACAACGGCAAACGAAAAAAAAGAAACAAGAGAATTGTTCTATAAGCTAAGCTAACCGCTGTCAGCATTTTTGGCATTATACTCGAGACATTCAATGAGAAAGCTTCGCAATTTTTTGTTGAGTTCGAGACCTGCAACACTTTGCACATTGTTGTGACCTGAATTAGGGACGAAATAAAGCTTTACAGGAAGTATTTCGGTAGCAGCACTGTTCATCTTTGTGGTTACCATTGGCGTAGGGGGTGGAGGGGGCTCGTTTTCTTCATTTCCTTTCTCCCGCCATTGCTTTCGTTCTTCCTTGACTTCACGTAGCCAGCCAACGAATCCATCCTCTTTCCCCGTGAGCGCAAGTTTCTGTTGCTTCAGCTCCCATCTCTTGTCGCGGGCTTCACAAGCCAATGAATACAGGGTTCGAGCGTGCGAGGGAGGAACGATACTATCACTACTGCCGTGGATGATCAATATTGGGCATCGCACGAAACCGATATAACTTTGAGTACTGAAGGAGTCTCCCCCCAATTTCATTTCACGCCCCCTATATTCGTCGCTCCTGGGTTTCCTTCCTCCCAAGAATGGCAGGTCGAGTTTCGTCTGAAGTATTGATTTCATGGAGCTTTGTAAAATGAGCCCCCCTACAGCCTGCCTGCCGTTGCTCGTTTTAATTATTATTTTTCTCACACGCTCGAACAATGAGCGCAACACCTCGTTGGACACCCCCTCGATCTGACTACTGCCCCCCTGAAATTTATTGTCAGATAATGCTCCAGCGAGTTTTGTAGCAGGGCATCCCCCCAGCGACCTACCGTACAGAATCAATTTATGCGGTTTCAGGTGAAGATTTAGACAAGCCCATAAATAAATAGTCTGCATATCTTCATCAATGCTCGCCTCGCAAACCTGACCCTCTGAGAATGTCGATCTGCCATACCCTCGATAATCAAACCCTATTACGTTGACCTTCAAAATTCTGCCCACCTCCTCGAGCCACACACTAAGAGTACCCAAATCCTCGGCGTTCCCATGAGCATAGAGAAGTGTCACTCCACGGGACAGGGAATGTGGGAAGAAGACAGCAGTTATTGTTCCATTCGTTGCCGTACATGTTGTAGGAACACCCACCATGTGTATATTAGATTTGTACTTTGCCGCAAAGGAAGTAGAAGGAGGAGAGTTTTCATAGTTTTTCATGCCATCATTACTATTACAACTGCTGTTGCTGCCGGTCCTGAATCGATACGTCGGTACCTCGAACAGTATCGAAAAGTTCTTCCCCTCTCCGTTGTTTTCATTGCAATTGTTTGGAACAATCGAAGATGAAGTTGACAATCCCGGAAAGCACGACACGTTCTCATCGAGGCTACTAGACCCACCTTCGACGACATAATCGTAGCTTTCCTCGCCATCATTGCTCTCTGCATCACTTGCTTCGCAGTCGCTTTCAAGAGACGCCAAGCGAACTCTTGCAACCTCTTGTAGACTTCCAGGAGGTAGATCATACGTAGGCGGGGCAGGCGGGCGGAATATTAGAGAAGATAATGTGCCTCCCATCTTCTCAGGAGTGAATCACGCTTTTCAGCGAGTTTAGTTGCCGTTCAAATAGAGATGTAAAAAGTGAAAATCACGAAAAAAAACCAACAACAAATCCGCCAAAATTCAATTCCAATACAAAGAATGGGGGCACGGAAGGGCAAGAAGAATGGGTACGCGAAGCTTGGTGAACCGTTATCTTCTTCATCTTCAGATTCCTCCTTTACCATTGACGGATCTGATTCGGATGGTAGCGACGGCAGTGCGGAGGAAGCATCTCCTGTGAATCTCGACCCCCAAATGTCTCCTGGCTCCCCAGTCAATTCAACGAACAGATTCTCTGCGCTACTGAGCACACTCACATTTTCATTCATGAAGCCTTTGCTAAACCTAGGAAACCTGAACAACCAGCTGAATCCAGAGGACTTAATTGACTTAATGAAGAATGATAGGACTGAAGAAGTGAGGGATACATTTCAGCGAAACTGGGAAGAGTCTATTCTGAAGGGGAAGGAGAATGAGAATGGATCGTCACCCAAATCCGAGAAGAAATCAATTTTTAGACGTTTGGTTCCTTCATTCCTAATCCCCCCTGCACCCAGTCACCCTTCTCTGACCATGTCCCTTTGGTCCTCCTTCTCCAAGCCTTTCCTCCGTGCCGGGCTGCTGAAGCTAATTCACGATCTCAACGTTTTCGTTGGCCCGCAGGTACTCAAGGCCCTCATTAATTTTTTCAAAGATGCCGACGCTCCCATCATGAAGGGCTTGCTCCTGTGTTTTGTGGTTACTTGTAGCCAGCTCACTATGAGCATTTGCTTGAGGCAGGTTAGTGGTAAAAAATATCTCCACCAGCACACATTTTTACTATTCACCGCATTTTCAATTGAACATTCATCCCTTACCACATTCCACCTCTTGCACTTGTAGTATTTCTTCCAGTGCTACCGCTGTGGACTTCGCCTTCGCTCAGCAGTGATTGTCCAGGTTTATCAGAAGACCCTAACAATATCTCAATCTGCCAGGATGTCTCGGACCACAGGGGAGATTAGCAATTTGATGAGTGTGGATGCCCAACGCCTGCAGGACCTTACCCCTTATCTCCACGCCATCTGGTATTCTGTAATGCAGATCACCTTTGCTGTGTTTTTCTTGTGGCGCGAGCTTGGAAGCTCTTGCATAGCGGGAATCTGTGTTATCTTCCTTTCTATTCCTTTGACAAAAAAGGTCGCTAAAATGATGGGAAAGGTGCAGAAGAAACTCATGAAGAAGAAGGATGCGCGCCTGAAAGTTAACAACGAGATTCTCACGGGAATGAAAGTGATCAAGTTACAAGCGTGGGAGCAACCCTTCAAAAGAAAAATTCAAGAGCTTCGTTCAGTGGAGCTCGAGCTACTGAGGGAATACGCTATAATCCAGTCCTTTTCGGGTACGCTATGGAACGCTGTTCCGCTGCTAGTCGCTGTCGCAACCTTCACAACCTATACGCTGACGGGTCACGACCTAGATGTGGCGACGGCATTGACGAGTTTGGCGCTGTTCGAGATCTTGCGCTTCCCCCTCTTCATGTTCCCTCGCGTCATTAACAACTTGGTAGAAGCGAACATCAGTATCAATCGCCTGAGCTCTTATTTGTTGAGCGAAGAATGGCAGCCTATCGAAAAGGGAAGCTTGAGCAATAATGGAGTGAATATCGACAACTCTTCCTTTGTATATGAGGCCAAGCGTTTCCAAGAAGACGATGACGGTGAGGGTGGTGACGGCGACAATAAAGGGGCTGGCAGGCAGTTTACGCCAGCGGACTGGGAGCTCAAATTGTTGAAATCGCAGCTAGTAGACGCCTAATCACATATATCCCGATTAGAACACAAGTTGTCTCCCACGCCATCGCCCTCCTCCGAACCCGAGTTCCCTTCGTCAATGTCCATGTCCATGTCGACTCTCCGTCGAATCAATTTCACCGTTGAACCCAACGATTTCATTGCCGTCGTTGGGGGCGTCGGCTGTGGGAAAAGCACGCTACTCAACAGCATATTGGGCGAAATGAGGGTCCTATCCAATGGTACCGGCGTCTCGGTCAGAGGCCGAGTCGCTTACGCCGCGCAGACCCCCTTTATCTTCAATGACACCCTCCAGAATAATATATCCTTCGGGCGCACATCGCTTGACAGGGAGCGCTATGACGAAGCGCTTAGTGCTTGTGCGCTCTTGCCTGACTTGGAAACTATACCTAACGGTGACCAGTGCGAAATCGGAGAGAAAGGGATAAATTTGTCTGGTGGACAGAAGGCCCGTATCTCTCTCGCTCGTGCTGTCTACCACGCTGCGGACCTGTATTTGCTTGACGACGTGTTGTCTGCAGTTGACGCGCACGTTGGAAGGCACTTATTCGAGCAGTGCATTGTGAACACTCTTTTGGATACGCCAAAAAAGAGCAGTGTAGTTTTGGTCACCAATGCTTTGCAATTTCTGAGCCATCCCCGCGTGACGAAAATTGTGGTGCTAGATGATGGTGGAGTGAAGGAGATGGGGACTTATCGCGAACTCGTCGCCCAAAACGGAGCTTTCAAGAACCTTCTACACAGCATTTACGATTCCAGTGCGGTGTCGACAAAAAACGGTGCGGCAGAGGAGAGCGAAGAAGGAGAGCTCATTGAATTGAGTATTGACGACGACTCCCCCCCCAAATTACAGAATGGCGGTACCACCCCTACGAATATAAATAGCGACGACAGTAGCATACCTTCTCAACCCCCTTCACCTAAAAAATCACCGAAAAAATCTCTCGACCTCGAATCAGAGGAGAAGCCCAAGCTCAAGCTTGAGAAACAGCAAGCACTAATGACGGATGAGATGAAAGAGAGGGAGGTCGGCAGCGTAGGGCTTAAAGTTTACAAAGCGTGGGCAGTCGCTGCGGGGGGCATAACCGTGGGAATTGCAATTATCTTGTGCTATTTGGGCGTTGAATCGTTGAATGTGAGCGCTCGGTGGTGGCTCAGTTATTGGAGCGAGCACGGCGCTAAGCACTCGCAGGGTTATTTTCTGAGCATATACGCGAGCATTAATATTGCCATTTGCATTGCCGTATTTACCCGCCAGCTCTTTGTATTCTTCCGGAGTATCCAGGCCAGCAGGGTCATGTTCACTCAGCTGCTGGATAGTATTTTGAGGGCACCCATGAGTTTCTTTGACACCACACCAGTTGGCAGGATCGTAAACCGTTTTAGCAAGGACATCTACACGCTCGACGAGCAGATACCCCAGACAATTCGGAGCTACCTCTCAACAATTTTTGCCGTTATCGGGACTGTAGTTGTCATCAGCGTCATAACGCCTTGGTTCATGATCGCGCTTGTTCCAATTATTATTTTTTACAAGATCCAGGAGAGGTACTTTACTAAGACGTACAGGGAGCTCAAGAGGCTTGATAGCGTGAGCAGAAGTCCTGTATACAGCCTTTTTGGCGAGACACTGGACGGTGTGACAACAATTCGGGCATTCAAGGCTAGTGGGCGCCTGCAAAACAAGATGTTGCGACTACTGAACACACAGCAGAAGGCTTACTTTTTGACTTTCAGCGCGCAATGCTGGTTGGCAGTCCGGCTGGAAATGGTCGGTACTTTCATAATTTTTCTGGCAGCTTTCTGTGCGGTTTTGGAGCACAGCAAATACGGGGGCGACGAGACATTTGCTGGTGCGGCGGGCCTCTCTATCAGTTTTGCTCTCAGCGTCACGCAGAGCCTTAATTGGAGTGTGAGAATGAGCAGCGATCTGGAGGCCAACATGGTGGCAGTTGAGCGCATCGAGCAGTTCAAACACATTGTTCCAGAGGCCCCGCTGAAGTTGGACGGAGACACGGGTCTAGGGGGCGGCGGGTCATGGCCGATGAAGGGGGAGATTATTTTCCAGGACGTCTGCATGCGCTACCGAGATGGACTTCCCTTGGTGCTCAAGGGTCTTAACCTGAATATTAAGGGAGGGAGTAGTATTGGCGTGGTTGGTAGGACAGGAGCGGGAAAGAGCAGTCTCATGGTGGCCTTGACTCGGTTAGTCGAAGTGGCAAGCGGGAGAATAATGATTGACGGTGTGGACACTAGGAGCGTAGGCTTGAATACGCTTCGCAGCAGGGTAGCGGTCATAGCCCAAGATCCGGTCCTATTTAGCGGGACAATCAAGAGTAACCTGGACCCATTCGACCAGTACAGCGACGATGTATTGAAAAACGTGCTGATGAGGTGCGGCTTGGGCATAGACAATGCTGATGGCGGTGGAGAAGGTAGTGGGAGGATCAAAGGACTTGATGACGAAGTTTTAGAGGAGGGCCAGAACTTCAGCGTTGGACAGAGACAGCTCTTGGTCATTGCCAGAGCACTCCTTACCAACGCGTCAATCTTAATCATGGACGAGGCATCCGCCAGTCTCGATAACGACAGTGACGCAAAAATTCAGGTGGTCTTGAAGGAGCAATTCAGATATGCAACTAAAATTGTCATCGCCCACAGAATAAACACCATCATGGACAGTGATTATATCCTCGTCATGGACGATGGCAAGTGTGCTGAGTTTGACCCGCCGGCTGATTTGTTGAAAAATACCCAAAGCCTCTACAGGAAACTTGTTGATGCCCACGAGAAGCAGCAACAGCAGGAGAGGTGACTAGGAGAACACGAGAATCCAGGAGGGAGAAGTAAGCCACGTGGAGAAAAGTTACTTAAATTACAACTTTACAATTTTGCTGAAGAAAAACCGACTTGAATATAGTCCATTTGGTCACTTAGTTGATTAGTGCGAGATGATGTATCAAAACTCCGGGCCAAACTATCATAAACCCTATCAGATCACGATTTTTACTTTTTTTTTAATCATAAACCCCATCAGATCACGATTTTTTACACGATTAAATGGCAACTATTTCCCCCGAAACAACTACGGCTATACATTCCGATCTTAAGCCGTCCGATCTTAAGCCGTCCTGTCTGAAATTACTTACCATTAACCTGTGCCTTCACCTCCCGGGTGCAAGGAACAAGTACAATGTTTCCTTGATTGCCAACTCAATAAAAACGTTGATCCTTGCTCTTCTTGTTTCATGCGTACTTGTCCCTCAGACATGGTGGTTAGTATGGTGGATCCCAGCGGGTTTAGTGTTGGTGATTGTCACTTGCCAATTTTTTGCAATGTGGTGGAGTCTACTTCTCCACTTTGTACTGGGGAAGAATTATACTGAATATAAGAAGGAGCGGGTCCACGCCTTCTGGGAAATAGTGGACAAAGGGGCTTACGATATAATTGCGTGCCAAGAAATGTACGGTAGCTGGTTTTGGGGTTCTAATAGCAACAAAAATCGGATGCTCAGGAATGCTAAAAAGCGAGGATATCACTTCGTGAAGACGGGGAAACCAAAGCTTCCGGCAATGTTGTTCGACCAGGGACTTTGTATTTTCTCAAAGTACCCTATTACGGATCACGCCGAGAAAATATATGATGCACAGACGATTTGGGACAAGTATTTTGTCAATCGAGCGGCCCTTTACGCGGAAATTACAGTCGACAAAAACAAGCCCAAAATTCGTGTTCTAACGACACACACATCACCGAGCTTGAAAGACATGAAAGAAAGAACGAAAATGGCTAAGATCTTGAGTGAGGAAGGAGAGTCAACCGTGTCCAAGCAAGCTGGAGAAATGAACATATTATTATTGGACAAGGCGAAGAAGAGCAAAGAGGATACAGCCATTACCGTGGTTATGGGTGATTTCAATTGCGAGGGAGGTGACGATGATTACAAATATTTCGAGAGAAATTTCAGCGCTAGCGGATTAAGAGACATCACAAGAAACGAAGACGGGACCTGGACTCCAACATTTGCTCAGGTTGACGAAAAGGGCGAACCGCTAGAAACTTTGCTTACTGTCCCTGGCCTTCTCAGAAAACCTCAGTCGCTAGATTTTGTCTTCACGGATGCGGAAGTTATTGAAGGGCCTATCATAAATAGGCTTGTGGTAGAGGGAAAAGCGGTGGAAAGGGGGAGTGATCGTACTAAAATTCAGCAGGTATCAGATCACAGTGGAGTTGAGTTCTCGTTAAGTTATTAACTTCTTCTCATGATGATAAAAAAGTATAACAAGAAGCACAAGAAGGATAAGAAGGCGCAAGAAGGACAAGGACTTAAAGAGTATGTTTGTCGCTAACGACACCATCCTATTGTTGCACGTATTATTTCAATCCTTCTTATTGGATGATCTATCTCCCACAAAATCTGCAAAAGGGTCAATATCCACCTTCACATCGTCGCTTTTTGGCTTGGGATTCGTCGCGGCTGCTGCTGTCGTCGTTTCTGTCGCTGCTACAGGGATAGGAGGGGGGAGGGTCGAGAACACATCGAGTGCATTTGAATCATTGGTTGTGAAATTGTTGCTGCTTGTGCCGCCACTTGGAGCGCGTAAAAGAGGTGACTGTTTTGCTCCGCTCATGTCTAGCTTCCGGAATTGCGATTCAACATCGTTTTTAGCTGCTGTTTGTTGCTGATTTAACTGTTGCTGTGTGCAGGCAGCTGGCAAGAGGACATCATTCCCGCTGCTAGCAAATGGGTCCAGCTGTTGCTGTAGTTGTTGTTGAGGCGGCTGCAGAGAAGGGTCCGCAGAGAGCAGGAGATCATTGCTGTGGTCTTTTTTCTTTCCAGCTGATTTCACACCGTGAGCTGGAGCTGGAGCTGGAGCTGGAGCTGGAGCTGGAGCTGGAGCAGGGGAAGGGGCAGGAGAGGTAACAGCACCAGCACCTTTGGGAATCGTGCCATTCATCTCATCATTCAAGGTAGAAAGCAAATCATCATTCACGGCGAGACACTTCATCAAGGTCTCCTCTTTTAGTGCACCCGTCGCCCCAGCCTCGATAAGATCCACCACACGCGGGCAACAAGCCTCAAGAAAACCGACCACATCTTTGAGAATCTCACTATCCTTCTCACCAGCCTGCATCAATTCCTTACATAGCGTAATTCGATCGCCCAGCGCATTCAAATCCGACATAACCTTATCATCTGCCGCTGCGGAAACAGATGCCATCCTGTCCCAGGTCAGATTCCTATTTGATAATTTGACAAGAATTTCAAATGTTGCTTCTTCTTTTGTGCGTGAGAGAGACAAGGACTATAGACGCAAACGAACGTTCAAATATTCGGGTGGGGAAGGGGGGGAGCGTTGGGTGCTTTTCTGCTTTCTTTTTTCGGGTTTTGGTTGTGACACTGAGGCTTAAGACAATTCTTGACCTTAAAATAAAAAGAAGTGGATTGCCGCGTCCACCAAAACCATCCAAGCAGCTTTTAAGCACCCTTGACTGCCCACTGTTTCTTCCCTCTGTTGTGTTTGGTCACCCACCTATCGCATCTTCACCCCAATCCCGGGCTCTTCCCATGGCTACTCACGGTATCAAACAGCTGCATAAGCTGACGGTAGCATATTGCCCTCACTCGGGATCCTCCCGTCACCTGCGGGCTTTCTTAGGGTCCTCTGACGGCTTTTTCAGAAAGTTTGCCCAAGAAAATCCCACCCTGAACATTGACGTAATCCAGCGGCGGGGCAAGCACCCCTTCGTCCGGGGGGAGTACGTCAAGGGCTGGGACAAGACAATCTGCGTGAAGAATGAGACTGACGAGGTCATCTGCAAGCAGATCAACAATTTGAACAATTCCTCTGGGAGGAAGCTCAAGAAGTTCAAATCGCCCGTTATCGCTAAGAACGTTTCGACGCAGGGCGTGTGGACGCCAGCGCTCAATATACGGGACGAGGACTGGATAGATCAGATGGAGGTTGTAACGATTGAGGATTACGGCTCAGAAGATAGTGATGAGAAACACAGAAAGCACAGGATTGTTGGAAGGGGGCAATTCAATCATGTTGAGGTGTGAGAGAGTTTTGTGAGGGGAGAGAGAACAAGGTCGTGTCGTGTGTCTCTGCGTGAGAGCGGGAGTGAAACAACTAGATAACTGGATAATTCGACTATGGCAAGCGTGTGATTTTGTGGCGCAAAACGAATGCAGAGATGTCTTCGTGCTCTTGAACCTATTCCTTTTCGCCATAATTGAAGTCATTCTCAAAGCCACAGGCCATTATATTATTCAATTGCATCAATTCATCAATACCATCAAGTGCATCAAGTGCATCAAGTGCATCAAGTGCATCAAGTTTATCAAGTGCATCAATTGCTCCAATTATAATCAACCAACTACTATAATCCGAGCCCCCCACCTCCGCCAATTTTCTTCATGAAATCATTCACTCCAGCATCAATACCACTCATGACAACAAAACAGCCCCCGACCACGGCCGAAATTCCAGTAAAGAACCTCATCCACCCGTTAGTAACCTGCTGTGTGATGACATGGAGAGGGCTGACCTCATAGAAGAAGAACACACCCGGCAGGCCCCGGGCGCTGCCCGGGTTGACGTGCCTCATGTGCTCTGTCACGCTGTATTGGTTGGTGTCTATCACTTTACCCTTCAAGTAAGAGAAGCGAGTGGGCACGATGGTCACATAATACTGGTACATTCCGTACCCGTCCTGTATTATCCGTTTAGCGCCGTCGAGCTGGTAGGTACCCCCGGGGTATTTTTGGCCGAAACGAAGTTTCTCGATGGTGTGAGAGATATTGAACTCCTTGTAAGTCGCCGCAATCAGGTCCTGGAAGGTCAGAGTAGGATCTTCATCAGCCATTGCCTCGATGCTCTTCCCAGGGGCCAGGTGAAAGTTCCCCCCGCTGAACGTGTGTGGAACACGAGAACGAGTACGAATATGAGAAAGAGTACGAATATGAGAAAGAGTAAGAATATGAGAAAGAGTAAGAATATGAGAACGAGGAAGAATATGAGAACGAGCAGGAGCAGGAGCAGGAGCAGGAGCAGGAGCAGGAGCAGGAACAGGAACAGGAACAGGAGCACCACACGGGCATAAAGAAGAGGGTCAGCGAGAGCAAAGCGAGACGAGAAAAAACCCCCTGTTCTATTCCCCCCCCTATCAAGTGCCCCCCTTCCAAGTGCTTTGTGGCAGGTAAAAAGTGAATTTCATGACTCACCTCGCCTCCAGCTGGACGTTCCCCTTCACGCGACAGCCTTCACCCTTGCGGTCGTCAAGCACCTCTCGATTATTCCCCTTGCACTGCTCCACGGTCCCCTTGTCATTTCTGAATGTCCAACC
>Ga0115558_1001438_pt1 | contig 14623 bp, 7 predicted proteins | sample COGITO_mtgs_1104_4_FD_87279 | JGI IMG/M metagenome (GOLD analysis project Ga0115558, IMG submission 87279) | Pelagic marine microbial communities from North Sea - COGITO_mtgs_110426 | ecosystem: Environmental > Aquatic > Marine > Epipelagic | place: Germany:Helgoland, sampling site Kabeltonne... | reverse complement strand
TCCAATAGTTGGAGGTTACATCATTGTTGCTTGCCGGGTCAGTTCCCAGATCACTCACTTCGGTGCCACCGCCGAAGCCGAGATTGTTCTTCATATAGTGATCGAAACCGGGAACGTCCTGATCTGTGCTCCTAGCATCCAGGTTGCCGAGCATATTGTAGTTCGTGCCATTGTAGATTGCCGTATTGCCGATCCAATCCAACCCGCCGGTGTGGTGATTGGCATAGAAACCCCTGCCGTTTTCCACCGCCAGGCAGTAGAGAATGCGGTTTCGCGGAACTGGCGTGGGATACCAGTTGCCTTTGACGCCGTATCCGCCAGCCTTGAAGCCCACACCGTCCCCGATCATGCTCGACGGCGACTCGTAATCGTATCCGTTGTACATCGCCCAACAGTTGGAGATGACCACGGCCGCATCATTGTTGATCAGATCAAATCCGTCATCGCTGTTGAACCAGGCTCGGCAGCCAATGAATGTATTTCCAGTGTCGGAGGTCCGATTTGTATGCGCACCAAAGCCATCGATATTGCCATGAGATAACCCGTCCAGTCCCTTGTTGTTGTAGGCGTCGCAATTGATCACCAGATTGCCACCGCCACTGGTCAGATACCAGCCGATGCCCATGCCATCGTGCATCGACAACCGCTCGAAGCGGTTGTTGTTACCGCCGTCAACACGAAAACATTCGGATTGGGTATTGTTCGCCTCGCCTGCGGCGATAGTCACCTGCACCCCCACCACCTCGAAACCTTCGAAGACACAGTTATCCGCCTGAACGAGGAAGGCCGTCACGCGTCGTCCCACAGGTTTCACGTCTGAAAAATCGAAGATTGGAACCTCATCCGCATAGGCGATGTATCGGATGCCGTCTTTCGTAATGTGGTTCACACTATCCCATGCAGAGTGGCTGTAGGTGATATCCGAATTGTCGAGCGTATAGGTGCCGCCGCGCAGGTAGACGGTGTCACCGTAAGACGCCACCGATTGCGCTTTCGTGATCGTTTCATACGGATTGGCGATCGAACCGTCCCCGGTAGCATCGGATCCGTCCGGTGCGATAAAGTAATACACCGGCGTATATACACCGGTTGTTACACTGAATGAAGACGAGGCGGCACCGACGTTCGGCGTTGTTGCACTGTCACGCATCTGAACCGTATAGCTATACTGCGTATGCTCATCCAAACCCTCATCGGTGTAACTAGGCGACGTCTGCCAGCCACTGTCATCACCGCCCGGATTTCCGCTGGTCTCGGCGAAGTAGTACTCAACAGGACCGCTAGCATCTGTTCCCGTTGTCGCCGTCATGCTGATCGCTATGCCGGCGGCACTTGGAGCAGACGAAAATGTTGCCGGATTCGGAGTGGGCGGATCACGATCCAGCTGCACCAGCGAGATCTTAGTACCAGTGGCGCCCACGTTTGCGATAACAAACTGATCCGTATCCGATACAGTGGTTCCATCAATCTTAACTTGGCCATCTGCGATTTTAGTCTCCCAGGCATCGCCCGCACTTACGCCATTATTTGAAGCAATAGTAAAGCTGGCCAAAGAACCGGGTTCAAAGTTCAGGATCATCTGATCCAGTTTCGACTTCGCTTCCGCTGTCCCATACATATCGGTGAGGTTGAATTCCCCTGTTCCGCCATCCAGCATGTTCACAGTCACTCTTGCGTTTAAAAATTTGTTTACGTCCAATCGGCCATCGCCGATATTAATAGTGTTGGCCGCAGTAGAAGTAACACCCAATTCACCGACATACGCATAACCGTAGCACACTGAATGTATTCTTATTGCCTGCTACATTTCTGTCCCACATCACAAGTTTGGCAAAATCTAGGTTTTTATAGTCATAGCCCGTACCATTCCAATTCAAGGAATCATCAAGCTCTAAGATACTTTGGGTGCTTTCAGAAATGAGGTCGTTTCCAGCTTCCAGCCGGTGTTGAAGGGCAGCAAGAGTCCCGCCTGTCTGACGTACCGCAACACCACGCCAGGTAGCCAAGGTTGATGAGGCGTCCGTCGCGTTAACCAAGCCTGGAGCGAGATCGGTCGGCACACCGTTATCCCAGTTAGCCACAGAGGTCAGTACGCCACTGCCGTCATAGGTCGTCGTCGGCGTCAGCAACTTCCTTTCACCTTTTTTAGCATTATCTAAGATCTCAAGGTATTCACCGTAATCGATGATATTGCATTTGCTCTGCCAATTTTCGCATGCCGTTTTAAGTTGCTCAACCAAATCCGGGTTTTCCTCAACAAGATTTGTTTTTTCGGCCGGGTCATTTTCTAAATTGTATAATTCATACTCAGTGCCCGAAACTTCGGTGGTCTGAAAGTACCAACCCGGTTCGATCAGCAGTTTCCAGCGTCCTTCGAAGATCACGCCCTGCTGCCCCTTGTCGTTGGTGAAGAGGTATTCGGGGGGAGCAATCTCTTGCCCCTTCAAAACCGGAACAATGCTGCGGCCTTCCGGAGGAGAGGTTTCTACGCCGCGAAAAGTTACCGGGTAGGTGGTCTCGGCCAACTCCAGACAGGTGGGCAGAATATCACCCACCCAGCCGACGCTGTCAGTGATCGTGCCGGGGGCAATCTCATTTGGCCAAGAGGCGATACAGTGCGTTTTCGTGCCGCCCTCCCACAGCCGCGCCTTGGAACCGTAATAAGGGGAGTTCATCATGTCGCCGACATGCGAGGCGGCACCGTTATCCGAGAAATAAAAGATCAGTGTATTTTCAAACTCGCCCGTCTCTTTGAGGGCGGCGACGAGCTTGCCGACATTTTCGTCGATCTTCTCCATCATCGCCGCATGCAGTGCATATTTAAGCTGAAGCTCCTGTTTTCTTTCAGCAGGAATTGTCCGCCCCGGTCCAAACTCGAATCGGAAGGCGGCATCTTCGGGGAACAGCTGTTCGCGGACGACTCCCGCCGCCCGGTCGGCTTCAACTTTACTAAAGTCATCGTAGCGACTCATATATTTATCAACCAAGTCCTGAGGTGCCTGCAAGGGGAGGTGCGGTGCACGGTGCGCCACATACAGGAAGTAGGGCTGATCGCCCGCGTCATTCGTCTCCTGGATCATGCGAATGGCGCGGTCAGTGATGCCGTCGGTTGCATAATAAGCCGGAGCTGTTTTGCCGTGATTGGATGTATACGGGTATGCTTTGCTCTCCTCTTTGCCCTCTTCCCAGAAACAATTCATCGTGTAGGTGCCCGTAATAGGAAGCTCTCCTGCGGGTTGATTCCCATCCATGATACGGTGTTGCCAACCATCATCTTCCGTATCAAAGAGGTGCGACTCGCCACTCACCAGGCCGAAATACTGATTAAACCCGCGCTCGGACGGCAAGGCATTATATTCATCGTCCATCGCCTCTTCGGTCAGCTCGCGATCCGGATGCCGATGGTTTTTCCAGTGCTGTTGCGCCTGATTATTGGTTTTAATATCATAGGTGCCACCGAGGTGCCACTTGCCGACCATCAAGGTTTCATATCCGGCATCGCGCATCAGCTCCGCGACGGTGGGAACGGTATAGGGCAAAATCCCGAAATAACCCGGATTATTAATCGTGGGGTGTCCGCCGAGCGTTCCGGCACCAAAGCCTACATCGGCGGCATCGTGCCCCGTCATCAAGGTCGCACGCGTCGGGCTGCAACGCCCTTCATTATAGAAGTTTTTGAAGCGCATTCCCTGTTGGGCAAGCGAATCGAGGTGGGGGGTATCAATTTCCCCGCCATAACAACCCAGATCCGTATACCCCGAATCATCGGTCATGATGACAATAATATTGGGGCGCGCGGCAAACAGATTGAAACCACAAAGACAGGTAACCAGAGCCGCTATTTTATAACTATATAAATTCATATGCCTTATCTCGTTTGGAAATGCATCCTCTTCGGCGCACCATAATGCGTTATCCCCTGGATGACTTGGTCAGGATCCAGTAATACGGCTTCCTGCCCCGCAAAAAAGGCGCCGAGCTTTCCGAACGTCCTAATGACGCTTCTTCTAGAATTGTTGGATTCATTCATGCTGATTTCCTATCTTGAGATGGCTAGCTCGGGTTATAGTATTGCACGCGAGTTATCAAAGGTGACATCGGCGCTTACCTGCACTACGCTACCCACTAGAAATTTCATAATAAAGGGGGACGCAAGAACATAAACGAAATATAATGCAACTAAATGTAATTAAATACATTTTAAATAAAAAATGGCAGTCAAAGCAAACGACAGAAAGCGACATGTAAAACACAAGCCCGCATCCAAAACGGTAGTGCGTTGCTTCAGCCCGCGTCCGCTCGAAACTGACGCTGTCGAAACGAAACTGCGACTAAAACTCCATTAGATCAGGTACAACAAAATCCGAATCGTCGATCTCCCGGACGGGTGCGGAGGGGTCTGGCAGTGTGTCATAGGCATAGGTAAAGCTGACCGGGCTCTCTCCGGCGCGACCCGTTCGATCGGTCTTATCGCTGATAAAGAAAAGAATGCGCCCTTCATTCATCAATGGGATGAAGCCATTCTGTACTAACTTCATGCGGCCTTTGTATTGCACCGCAAATTTCGTCGTCAGCGCCTCTTTCTCGGCATAGGCATATTTATACTTAACACGGTGATTACTTTTCGCAGGTATCTGTAATTGCTCACCATCGATTTGCGCAAACACGGGAAAATCCGTTATGTTGAAAATCGTAGCGGTATTCCTAGGGAATTCTTTGGATGCAAAGGGCATCAGTGCGCCGGCGATTTTACCGTCACGCTCGGACAGTAACAGCAGCGCCTCGCGCAGCCCTTCCTTAAATGGCACCGTGGCAACCAGCGTGCCGACACCCGCGGCATCTTTGCGGAACAGCATCAAGGGACTCGTCGTCGTGACCGTATAAATCGAACTCACGCGCCCGCGTGTGGCAGATAGCATCACCGGCTCAGGCATGCTCTGCGCGGCAAGATCCCGCACATTCTGATTCCATGCCAGCACCTGCAGCTTCAGGATCGTGGGTTCAGGATCTTGAGCGTGGCTCAGCGAGCTGCCCGCGCATAGCAGGCACAGTAAACCAATTATAAAACTTGCTAGACAGCGACAAGTTCGGCGAGTGGTGAAAAAGATCGTAAACATAAGATTCAGGAATGTATTAGTTCAGAGAAGAGGCATCGAGCCAGCGCGTGCCGACCACCACGAAGCGACGACCGAAGGCTTGATTCTTCAGCGTGCTGCTGTTGGGATGCACAGTCGCCAGATTCGTCGAATCCACATACTCCGGCATACGTTGCACCGTCATCTCCAGCAGCGCGCGCACGGTATCACCGCTCACGGGATTGCTGTGCTCGCCATAGCTGGTGATCGTAAAGGTATCCGAACGGGTGGTCAAATAAGGCCCAATAGCGGTTAAAACATCAGCCTGCGACAGACTGCCGGCAATGCCGTCGGCAGTCTTGCCAGTGAGGTGGTCGGGGTGGGCAAACGGGACCTCATCGACATCGATCTCAACCGCATCTTGGTCGATCTCATCATTGATCCCACTTTGATCGATCGCGCTTTGCAGGGCACCGCTGGCGCCGAGTGCGCTGTCTTCCAGGCGGCGATTGACGAATTCCGCCAGAGAGCGGAACGGGCCGCGCAGCTTGACTTGCTCAACGATTGCCTCAGCGAGCAGTTGCAACTCTGTGTCCACAGGCGGGTCGGCTACAGTCGTGCCCACCTCGCTGAAGCCTGTCCAAGGATCGTCCTGCTTGCTTAGATCATTGGAAAAGAAGCGGAAGAACGGCGATTCGAGCGGAGTGCCACTTCCGGAGAAGCGATTATGATTACCGGCCAGCAATGCCTTCCAGGCATCGACCGAGGTCGAGTTCACATTAAACGCGCCCTGGACCAGCAGGTTTGCCGCCGCGGTATCGGCATCCTGCAGATCGGCAAGGCTGGCCCCTGCCAGCGGCTGCAGTCGTGGATTCGGCAGCGGCGTGCCCGCCTCGAGCTCGCCCTGCGTGAGCTGCGCCGTCGTCGAGAAGAAGTAGCGATCCCAGAGGTCATCGTTTAACACGTAGGACAAATCGATGGTCGTATAATCCACCAGCCCCTCAATCTTATCACTTGGCTCTAACCATGAAACCACACCGGCGCCCGCTTCGAAGATTTCATCGGGTTTAATGTGCGGGGACTGCAGCGAATTACCAATCGCATAACCGGCCTCGTCGAAATAATCCGACACCTGGAAGTGTTGCAATTGCCCGAGTGAATACAGGCCGATCGCATCCGAGGGCACATCATATAGCACCATCGTGTCGGCCACCGGGTTGCGCAGGCCTCCACCGATACGGACTTTTTCATTTTGCGATCCGTAAGTATCCAACACGACACTATTCGGATCATCTATTAGACCCACAATGGGCTCGTAGAAGTAACTTGGCGTAGGCTCTAAATTGGCCGCCGACTCGGAGCGACTGCCGCCTGCCGCGCGTGTCAACAAATCCGCGCGCTCCATGGTTTTTGCACGTGGGTTGAAGTATTTATACGGATTGTATTCCATCCCCGGCGGAGGCGCCAGCGGACTATAGGCGACCGCAGTCCAGGCCACACTGTTAGCGGCTGCAGCTGACACCGGGTGCGAATCATCATAGTAGACGGGCGTGCTCAGTGGAGCGCTATAGTTGTTCACAAAGTCGTGCGGAATACGGCCGGTCATCTGATAAATGCGATCTTGGAAATCTGCCCTCGAGCGGCGTTGCGGTGTGGCCATCCGCTTATCCCCCTTCATATTTACCATGAGATCCTGAATAAACAGCGGTGGTGCAGCTTCCCCTTCATTATCCAACACGGATTGATCCACACTGAGGATGGCATCCATGAATCCGACATGGTCTGAATTCGTCGAGTCGTCCCAGACATGAATTTGGACAAAATCCGGGTTATTCGCCGACGGGGGGTTATTGAGCCCCGAGGGGGTAACGCTGGGATCGTCCCAAGCCACTAATTTCAAATTCGAGTCGCCGGTCAATGGATCCAAACAGAGCGGAAATTTAAAGAAGGTAAACTTTTTACCTGGGGTCAGGCTCGGATTGGCGGGGCTCATGCGCCAATAGGGCGTGCGGGATTGTGAAGGCATGAACAGAATCGCCTCACCGGGGCCGATGACTGGAGATTCGACCTTGAAGCGCGGACTTCCCGGGGGATAAACGCTCAGCGCATTTGGCCAGCTAGAGGGCTCGCCGGCACGTGTCCGCTGGGCTTCGTCCCTTATATTTTGGCTGCTATTACCGAGATTGCCCTGAGATAGGGGAAAGTTCAGCCGCCGATACGGGCTCCCACCCACACCATCTGGATTAGCCCAACCGTAACCATAATTGAAACTCACGACGGCGATTCCCGAGCGCATCTTATAATCATTCGTCTTCCCTTCGCTCGCGAGCCTCGGTGAGAGACCAAAATAGTTGAGCATATAGTCGTGCGCAGCCAACGGCACGTTATAAGGGTTATGCAGCACCACCGTGGGCTGAAAAAGCGCTTCGACTGTGCGGTCCGCTTGCGTGCCAATGGCTATCCCAAAACTGAACATCGCAATGGTCGGGCTGATGCCGGGCGTCTGCGCAGTGCCCGGTGTCGGCGTCAGCTCCCCTGCTCCACCGGCAGCGAATACATCCTTCAAATCGTAAAAGGCCTTCAACTTTCCCCAGGTCGGCGACTTCGTGGTGTAATTGTTATTAGGTATCCCATAGGCAGTGAGATCAACCCATGGTGTCGTGTCGCCAAGAGCCACGCTTTCCAGCTTGCTGGTCAGGTCGGTTCTGAGCCCGCCGTCGCGGGCATTGGTCAACAGCCCAAAATTACCTGCGCCCAGCGCCGATGCGGTCGCCTCGAGTTGCGTGGCATCCACACCGCTGATCAGTGGCAATTGAGAGAGCCCGCTCACCTTCGCCAGATCGGGATCGCTGGGGTCCAAGCTGTCGAAGCCCAGCGCGGGTAAACTATACTGCCCACCCAGCACTTCAGCGCCTTCAATGCTTGTGGGCGTGGGATCAACCGTCGGCAGCGCAATTCCCACATCCGCTTTTTCCTGCTGACCAGAGACCCAATAAGCGAAGCCATCACTTTTGTCGTCCGCATCCATATACACAATCGGTGCCTCCACATAATCAATCGGTGCCTCCACATAATCAGCGGCATTGGCGTTATTCGCAAAAGGGCTGGCAGGCAAACGGACACTGGGCTGCGCCAACAAGTCGACGGGATCGAGCAGGTTCGTGCGGGTCTTATCCTGATTGCCACTGATCAACCAGGTCTCCAACTCTTTGGTCTGACTGGCTTCATCGTAGCGCCAGACACCCATCCACTGCGGGTGCTCCACACCATCGATGATATCCGGAGTGGTCGCATTGGTATCGTTGATCCCCGCAGTGGCGGTGCTGCGCTGATCGACACCGCAATGCTGCTGCAATTCCCCCAGCGCAGTGAGCGCCCCGGCAAGTGCATTTTGCTGCGCAATTAAGCGCGTCTTGGCGATTTCGGCGCTGGTCGTCTCGACCTGCACCAGCGTGGTCATCGACAGTAGCAGCAGCAGGACGAATGCCATCAGGCTCAGCGCAATGACCAGCGCGAAGCCATGCTGAGAGTGAACGCTGCGCGATTGATGCGGGAAGATGTGATTCGAATTCATTGACACGAGTATAATCAGGGGGGAGGTCAGGGTGCATCAAGCGACATCCATACTATGTACAGACGCTTTAATTGCAAACAAGGCCCAGTTCCGAAGAACGCTTTGCCATGCACACCCTTATCTTATTGCGCACAGTTACACTTCGGTCAACCACAGATTTCAAAAACAAAAGGTTCATCGTCACTTGTCGGGGAGGTCATTGATGAATGCTGGGGCCATTGATTTGTTATAGGCAGGGACGATCTCCGTGCCTTGCAAGTTCTGTGCGAGTGACCGGAATCATACGAGAGGCGTTGAACCGTTAATGGACGTTAATTTTTCATGGTGGATGGGCTTGATTTTGAATGAGTGCAATAAATTAGCAGCATTGATACGCAATTCGGAAGCTCTCGCCAGAATGGCGAGTCCTCTGATTAACATTCATTAACGTCCATCAACGGTTAGAAAACAGATCCTGAGATTACTGGAAGGTTAGGGTTCATCCGCACCCAAGGGCATAATAACAAGCACGCTCGCCATGGGATTCGGTTGCGTCATGGGACTGAATCAGTGGTTCTATGCACCCCTTCCCCGGTAATCGACGAAGAACCAAAAAAAAGGTTCATCGTCGATCAGCGTGAAAGGTATAGCAAGGAAGCGGGATTGAAGTCCATGGAGGTTGTAACCACGCAAACATCAACGACATCAGAACCTAAGCTCCGTGCCTGACGCATTCTACGCGGTGAAACTCTACTTCTGTTGGCGCTGTGCTCAAAGACCAGCGCTTTATTATGCCCTTGGGTGCTAGCGCAAGCGGTTGTAAAAAAATACGTAGCCTCAGTAATATCTGCGGGCTCAATGCAGGTGATGCCATCGGAGATACGACTCGTGCTCTGTGCTTCTCCAGATGATTGACAACCGCTTCGCTAGAGGGCCCTGCGGGCGAGATTGGGGAGGTGATGGTTGCTATGCAATCACTTGAGAACAGAGTGTAGTCATGGATGATTGCACTGAATTAACTGGCACTATTATTGGCGCAGCAATGGAAGTGCATAATTATTGGGGGCCAGGACTCATAGAAAGTATTTATGAGAAAAGCCTACAACATGAGCTTACGCTACGAAACGTCGAGGTGAGGCGCCAGGTCAAGCTTCAGCTCAAATACAAAGATTTGGAATTAGATGACGACTATGCTCTAGACCTCATTGTTGATGAAAAGGTGATCGTCGAACTAAAAGTCGTCAAAGAGCTAGCCCCTATCCACGAGGCGCAACTGATGACGTATATGAAGTTAACAGACTGCAAAGTTGGATTACTGATTAATTTTAATGTGGTCCGCCTCAAGGAGGGTATCCGAAGGTTGACGCTACCAGAATAACAGTGCCCATCACACTCCCAATCTCCCCCTCTCTAGCGCAAGCGGTTGTAAAAAATTACGTAGCCTCAGTCAAAGAAGCTTAGTGCGAAGCCCGCTAAACCAGTGGTTCTATGCACCCACTCCCCAGTAAATGACGATGAACCAAAAATAATGCTCAAGCCAAGCCACACAAAGAGACATGCAAGCACAAAGCGCCGCCTCAACGCTGCACCAGTGCATCGAACACCAAAGAACGCCAAGGCCATGCAACCATTCGCAATCGCCCCCAAATCGTAGCGCCAAGCCTGCCTGCACTAAAAACCCTCTGTCCCTAAAAATTCCACGGAGGATCATAATCTTCACGTAAGCAAATCGTAGCGCGGCGCTTTCCGCGTTCTGCGTAGCTCGTAGAGCGCAGCATGGAAGCCCGCGTCCGCCCAACACGCACACTGGCAATGAAAAACTGCGGCTGAAGTACCCATAAAGGGCATACACACGCAGCTACCGCCCGAATTCCACGCCAGAGCCATTGCAACCACCTCGACAAGCCCGAGGCAGGGTACTGAAAATCCCCTTCCATTCACGATTCAACCCATCTTTCCAGGTTTAAGGATCAAACATGCCTGCCCCCGGGAATGCTACGTCCCCCACTGGCTCTCGCGAGCGGAGTCGAACCACAGGCCGACGTCGTGCTTTTCGTGCTTTTCGTGGTCCAAAACACATCATCTAAGCCTCGGTCGCAACGCGGACCAGCAGCCCCCAAGCGCAGAAGAATAAGCGCAGACAGGACTGCCCAGCGCCAACCCACTCCCCGCCACAAACAAAAAAAAAGCGCCCTGCCCGAAACCGGACAAGGCGCTTACCCTATATAACCCTAATTAAAATAACTATCGGCGGCGGCGAACCATGATGCTAGTCAGTGCGAAGCAACCAGCGAAGAGCGCGGCTGTGCCCGGTTCCGGAATGGAAATGGTCGACGTATAATTTTGCAGCACCTCCGCACCCGTCAACACATCGGAATAATGGCGGAAAACCGCAACGGATCCATGGCCTTCGCCGTCGGCGTCCAACGTATCAGTCAACACCACGCCCGATCCGTCCGTCCCCCAGATGCCGGCTTTGGACGTTCCATCCCAGTCCTTCACCCCGGCAGCGATGTTGCTTGCTACTTGCGCACCGTCGATATAAATCAACATGTTGTTAACATTGTCATAGGTGACCGCCAGCTGGTGATGATTCCCGTCCGTAAAAGCAGTCATAGCCGCGGCGTCAAAATCATAATCGACAAAAGTTGTACCGCCGCCGTCCTTCAAGGCAAACCGCAGATTATTATTCAGAAAATCACCATCACCATTATCACCCAGCGTAATCGACATGCCCCGGCCTTCCCCGCCGGTTTCAAAAATTGTCTGGCTATTCGCTGGGGCGCCGGAAAAGAGCGGGCTGATCCATAGCTCGATGGACACTGTGGTGCCCGAAAGAGGGTCTAAATATGCGCCCATTTGAGCGGCATTCCCATAAGCACCTGTGCTTAATGTGTTGGCAAACACCGAACTGGTCGCACCACCGTTCACCGTGGCCGGATCCTTCGAGAGGTCAGCAGAACCACCAACAGCAGAGTTGTCGTACAAAGTGGCATTCGCACCGGTCCTTGCTGTCCATGTCGAGTCGTTGGTAACGGCTGTAATATCGTCCGCATTGAGTTCCTGGACCAGAGTCGCGCCTTGCGCAGTCAGAGCCGACAGAGAGGCGGCTAGTGTTATATTAATTAATGTTTTCATATCTATCGATTCTTTAGGGTGAGTATCTTCAGGAAACCGCGAGCTGTGCAGTCAGCTGCAGCCTTTCCGAGTTGAAGATGCAATGTATTGAACAATATTACGCAAAGTCAACCCTAATAAAAAAAAAAAGAAAAAAAACCGCAGCTTCGATTCAACCTAAAAAGATGAGTGGAGCCATTAATAAACGTGAATGCACGCCAGCTCTCCATTCACATTAACCGATGCCAGTTAATGGTTTATATAATCCAGACTATACAAACCGCCGCCCTTAGGTTAAACCAATCGGGTAGACTAAAACACCACGAAGCAACTCAATGCAACTGCACGCCAGACACTCACATCAAACCTGCACCTTCCGCAGACCATATAGAACACATCCCCCTGCGCCTACGCCCTGCATCGCTTAAAAAGCGACGCGTCACGGCGTAATGCAATGAAGACGGACGCGGTTGTAGTGCTCTGAGTTTTTACATAAGCACGTCGTTTAAAGGTAAGAGTGAGCGCTTCAGCGCTTTTCCCTCTTCCCTCAGGTAAATAAAAAAACGGCTGAAGCCGTCACTCTTACCTCAAGCCGTTCAGCTAGGGGTAAATGGGCTGCCCTTACCAAGCATCCTCATACACAAGCCGGAAAGCGTCACCTATTGGTTCTTAATCGATTTCGAGCGCATCGCAATGACATGTCCAAGTGCTCATGCCCTGCATTTCCAGCATAGCTGGACGGAGCGCGAAAGCGCGTAGATGGCGAACCGCCCCAAAGGGGTGATGAACCGGGTGCCCCGTGGGCAACTGAAGGAACAAACTAGCGGGTGCCCATCGGGCAGCTGACGAACATAAGCGTTCAATAAGCGTAAATAAGCGGTTCCCAGATTTGCTGGGTCTGCGTCTGTGCCTGCCACGGTGGAGCTCCGCTCTTTACGCGGCTCCCCCACTCCAATTCATCGCAAGGCACATTTCCTACTTGCGCAACTAGTTGCACTTAGACAACCTCACTGAATATGAGCACTGATAACGTTACCATTTATTCACTGGCCGATGAGCTGGGCGTGAGCGCCGCGACCGTCAGTCGGGCACTCAACAACTCACCGCGGATCAGCGAGAAGCGGCGGCTGCAGGTCAAGGATCTGGCTGAAAAAAGAGGCTTTCAGCTGCGCGCCTTCGCGCCGCGCATGACAAACATTTGCCTGCTAGTGGTCAGATCCAATGATGCGACCAAAATGATATCGGACTACACCGCCGAAGTGCTGAACGGCGCGAGCCGCTACTGCCAGGAAAACGAAGTCGAACTGTCACTGTTCAGCGCCACCCGCGACAAGCTCAACAATATGAATGTGGTCAAAGAACTGTTCCGGCGCAGTGCCGACGGCGTGATCCTATTGAACAGCAACAAAAAATGCACCTTCATCGAGCAATTTGAGAAAGAAAAGGTGCCCTACTGCTGCCTACTCAGCGACAATCCCGCGTTCCCCGACCACACACTGACCGTCGACAATAAGAACCTCGCCCAACGCGCGGTGGACTACCTACTCCAGCTCGGCCACCGCAATATTGCCTACATTTACAGCGCGCCGAGTAACCCGGGGCAGCTGGATCGACTGCAAGGCTACCGCAACGCACACACCCGCAGCGGCCACCCCATCAACGAGGCGCTCATCCCCTCCCCGAAGCCCTATCAATCGAGCTCTGGCTTGGAGATGGGCTACCAAACCACCACCAAACTACTGCAGACAAACCCCGAAGTCACCGCGATCTTCACCGCCAGCAGTGAATTGGCGGATGGTGTGCTTCTGGCATGCAACCGCAAGGGCCTGCGCATCCCCGAGGACATCTCACTCTTGGTGTGCGACAACCCGCCACGCTCGGAGTATAGTTGCCCGCCGCTGAGCGTAGTCGACATCGCCAATGACCGCTTCGGCGCAGCCGCAGCCGCATGGGTGCATCAACAGCTGCAAGGTCAACAGACACACGTCCCCTCAGAGCCCTGGATGAAAGCCAACCTCATCCTCCGCGAATCCACCGCCCCACCACGGAGCAAATAAGAGGGGCATGGTCGGCGCGGGAAGATAGCGTCCGAGCTGGTTCTCAAAGCCTGAGCCTCCCGAAGGGTCGAAGGGATCTTTAACCACCCGCGCCTAAGTGCGATTTGGCAGCTTGACTGAAATGACAGCGAAAACCCCTCCGTCTCGGCAGACCGAGCCACCTCCCCTTCGCAGGGGAGGAGCTTTAAACAGTGCATTAATGACGTGAATCAAAAGAGACAAAAATATGTAGAAGGATATGCTTCACAGGGGAGGAGCTTTACGCAGCGCAATAATGACGCTTATTTGACTAGCTAAAAATCTGCATGAAGAGATCACAAAGGGCGGCGCAGCTAGCCAAATCGAATGATCGTCGCAGATCTGCTATCGCGTAAACCATCGCTCAAAAGACTAAGGATGCGTGACATCCAGGTGATAAAACACACTGGGGAATCCGCGCTCAGCCTCAACTGCGATCGCCGCACTAGTACCCGGTAAATAAGACCCGAGAAGCACCGCGCTACTTTGACAAGCCACTCAGTCGCTCTTCTCTGTGGTGAATGGCGAGGCCGGGAGGCCGGCCTGGTTGAACAGCACCATATTCGGATACGGGCTGTAGGCGTAACGAACGTATGCCGGATGCTTGACGCTGACGTTGCAGAGCAGCAGCGCTGCCCCCTTCAGTTCGACATCCGCGCGAACAAACGCCTGGTCTGCCCCCGCGATCTCGAAGGATCCATCTGGATCGGCACTCAATTTCAAGCCGCCCTCCGCATAACGGAAGCGCAGTTCCGCCTGAGCGTCACGAAATTCCACCGATTCAAATACCGGGCCATACGGCT
>Ga0115558_1001423_pt1 | contig 14728 bp, 16 predicted proteins | sample COGITO_mtgs_1104_4_FD_87279 | JGI IMG/M metagenome (GOLD analysis project Ga0115558, IMG submission 87279) | Pelagic marine microbial communities from North Sea - COGITO_mtgs_110426 | ecosystem: Environmental > Aquatic > Marine > Epipelagic | place: Germany:Helgoland, sampling site Kabeltonne... | reverse complement strand
GACCGACGGATTTATGGTGTGCTCTCGCATTTTGCTTAGCCCGGTGTCGTCATGCTGACGCAATTCCCTGCACCGTTTCCGGGTTGAATCATAGATCGTTGCGCCAAAAGAGTCCGAGTGAAACTCGATCGCTGATTTTATGAATTTGTTGTTGCTGTTACCGTTGGTGGCTGAAAAAGTCGACATCAACCGAACTGTCGCCACAATATCGGAATTGGAATTGATGTAGTTGGTCTCAGTGATGAGGAATGGGGCTTGCAAGCTGCGCGCCGCACATTCGGTTCGGATCATGTCGTCCTCAGAAACGCTGAAATCCCTGAAATACGTGACCGATGTGTAGACAAAGCTCGCGTAAACTCTGTCTCCTTGAGAGTTTGTCCATTCGGTCGGCAATTTTTCAGTTAGTTTGGAAATCAAAGACCAGTGGTGGTTGCCGGCATTCGACAGGCAAAACGATTCAGAAAGACCAAATATATCAAGATGGGGCATACCCGCCCGAAATATCTCACTATGCGTATGAATCTCACTTACTCCCATATTCAGCGCGGGTTTTGTCGACTGGCGATCACCATGCACCGCGAATTCAGTCGACAAATTTCCGAGCCAGTTCTCTGCCTTGCGGTTAATGTCGCAAGGCAGAGAACTTCTTTTCGTAGGTTGCCAGTGCCGAACATGCCCCGCATTTTGCGCATCCCGCATTCATTTCGGTCGATTTAATGCCGCCGTCGTGTAACATCTGCGCCAGTGGCTCAAGAATGCTGTGCATGAATTCGGAACTCGGCGAGGGATGACTTTCCATAGGTGTCCCCGCAATTGGCACGAAGGGCACAACAAACGGATAAACCCCAGCAGCGACGAGACGTTTACAGACCGACAATATCTGGTCTGGAGTGTCGCCTATGCCCGCAAGGATATAGGTTGTAACCTGGCCGCGGCCAAAGACCTTAACGGCTGCATCAAATGCGTCGAAATATCTCTCGACAGAAATCAGCGCCTTGCCTGGCATAATGCGGTGCCGGACGTCTTCGCTAACGGCTTCCAAATGCATACCAAGTGAATCAATGCCGGCATCTTTCATGCGTTGATACCAGATGTCATCATCAGGCGGCTCACACTGGCCTTGAATGGGCAAATCTATAGCGGCCTTCACTCCAATTGCACTTTCGCACAGGATTTTCGCGCCACGATCTTTGTCCGGCGGGGTGCCCGTCGTCATGATCATGTGAGTGACGCCATCCAACTCCACTGCAGCTTTGGCGACTTCACCAAGTTGTTCAGGAGTTTTCCGTTCGATCGTACGCCCGGCGGCAAGAGATTGGCCGATTGAGCAGAACTGGCAGGTCTTGGTTCGGCTTTGATACCGGATGCAGGTTTGCAGGATCGTCGTCGCAAGAACATCCCGGCTGTGCAGGGTCGCTATCTTTGAATAGGGAATGCCGTCGGCTGTTTCGCCGCCGTAGAACCGAGGGCGCAATTGAAACTTTACCTTACCGACGGCAACGCCATCACGGCTGACTTTGCTATTGCCAACGGCGTCGGGCTTTTCCACCACATAAGGGCTATCGAATGCTGAGGCCGTGTGGACCGGAATCATGACCGTCGTATCATCGATGGTCATCGCCGTATGATCAGAAGGCCCGGCACCACCGCGGCGACTCTCGCCGCTGGAGGCCGGATCGACCAAACGCACCCCCGAAGATTGCAACTCGTTGATCAATTGCTCAACAGGCATGGGCCTTGGCACAGCTTGTGCTTTCACGTTCGGCTTCATGGGCACTCCTTTGTTCCAGACGCAGAGCGGCTGATGGGCCGCATAATTACCGGCTTTCGGTTCGGGCATGATTTTAGCGATCTCGTTTGGATTTTCCCTCACACGCTTGCAGCTAATTGTCGGATTCGCCCTTATTGATAGTACTCTGTCTTGTGACACTCAATTCAGTCTATGTATAAAAATTTGTGCTGTCAATATTATCATTTCCTATAGGAAGTGTACGCACCGGATGGTTGTTGAGGCTCTTAAAATCTCGCTATTTTTCAATTATGTAGCCAAGAGCTCCCCTTGACTTGCATGTCCAAATGCTACAATATACAGTCAATTTAGTGTTTGGAAAAATGAAAGGCTGTCAATGAAAGAGTGGATACCCGAGCTTTCTGGTGATGAATCACCGCGTTACATGGCAATTGCCAGCGCCATAGCCGAAGACATTACGTCTGGCAGGTTATCTATCGGGGAACGCCTTCCGCCTCAGAGGGCCCTCGCCAAAAAACTTGGAATACATTTCACGACAGTCGCACGCGGGTATGTTGAAGCTCAAAATCGCGGGCTTATCGAATCAAAGGTCGGGCAAGGCACATTTGTAAGCGTAAGATCGCGCAGCCGAAGGCCATCGGAATCCCACCCCTCGCGTCCGGTCGACCTTACAATGAACCTGCCGCCCGAACCGAATGATCCTGATCTGATCGAACGGATGCAGGCCGGTATCAAATACGTTGCTCAGGATATTGTTTCGGTTCTGCGCTATCAAGGATTTGGCGGAACCCAGGCCGATAAAGACGCTGCTTTGGGTTGGCTTGCTCGTCGGGCAATGAACCCTCCACAAGAGCGAATATTTGTCTCGCCCGGCGCCCATGCGGCATTGGCCGGTATGTTGACCATTCTTGCCAATCCGGGTGACGTAATCTTAAGCGAGCAAATTACATATCCGGGCATCCGGTCCATAGCGGCTAAGCAGGGGTTGAAACTTGCTGGTATTCCCATGGATGAGGATGGAATCGAACCATTGGCCCTTTCCAAAGCGTGCGAGGCTTTGAAACCAATGGCGATTTACCTTAACCCGACACTGCAAAATCCAACAACGCTGACGATTCCTATTCATCGGCGAAGGGAAATAGCGGCCATAGCCCGCAAATATAATGTGCCGATTATCGAAGACGATGCTTACGGCTTCATTCCTGCGCGCGGACAGCAACCAGCACCGTTTGCCACAATCGTACCAGAGTTAACCTGGCATATTGCCGGTCTGTCAAAATGCATTGGGGCCGGACTCCGTGTCGCATATGTCGTTGTTCCGGATACGCGTTCATCCTGGCCTTTCGCGTCGACTTTGCGGGCTTCTACTGTGATGGCGTCACCACTCACAGTAGCCCTGGCAACCAAATGGATCAACGACGGAACCGCGGCTAGTATTTTGCGGTTTATTCGGCTTGAAACAGCGAAACGCCACAAGCTTGCATCCGAAATATTGCCGGAGAATTCCTTTCGGGGTAGCCCACTGAGTTTCAGTATTTGGGTCCCGCTTCCTGAACTTTGGTCTCGAACGGCGTTTGTGGAGCACATGCGCTCAACCGGGATTGGTGTTGTTGCCAGCGATGCGTTTGTCGTGGATGGAGACCCACCGGAAGCAGTCAGAATCTGCCTTGGCGGCCCGACAAACCGTCAGCAGATCAAAGGCGCGCTGGAATATATTGCGCATGCACTTACAGAGTCACCGGCATTGGCCTCTGCATTTTTGTAGCGGTGCTATCATGCCACTACTATGAGCGCATCAAAGTGATGTAGAATTTTCACTCGTTTCGCAGGACCATCCATATCATCTGAACTGGCTTATCGGTCAAATTCGCCCACTGATGCGGAACGGCGCCACTGAATTGAAGGGAATCTCCGGTTTTCAACAGATATTCGTTCCCACCAATATGAAAACAAACGGTGCCTGATGTAACATGTACGAGCTCTTCACCGGGGTGCTTCAAAAGCTTTCCACCGCTGGTGGCACCGGGTTGCATAGTCGCGATTGCGGCGGCCGATCGGAAGTTTTTGTACGACCCGGTAATCCCTTCGAGATCTAACCCTTTGTGGGGCGTAAAGACGGGGCTACGTTTGTCGCCATCAGTATAATGAATTGGTTCGGGTGGGGTGTCATCCTCTTCAACAAAGAAATTGACCGGTACACCCAGCGCAGTGCTCAGCTTCAGCAAAGTCGTAATGGTGGGCACCATGCCGCTGCGCTCAATTTTGTGAATGGCTGGGCCTGAAACATCACTTTTTGCAGCCAGTTGCTGCAATGAGAGCCCCTGTTCGCTGCGCAGGTTCAGAACCTTCTGCCCAACCCGACTGACAATTGCTTCGACGTGCTGGAACTCGGGATTGTGCTTGACCGGTTCGCCATTTTTTTTCTTTGTTTCTTTTAAAGGCACGTGGCCCTCCTTGTTGAATCTATTTCAAGGCATCGTTGAATTAGTCGCAAGCACGCCAACGAATAGTATATCTGGTACATCTGGTGCAACCCAAAAAGCTGCAAATTTTCCGTAAACTGCAGTATTTTGCGACTCCAAGATGATTGTGTCCGTCGCTGTGCGGATAAGTGGAAACAGCATCGACAGACAAAGCGAAGAGCACTATAAGTAACATAGAGTTTAGTTTACGACACGGGGCGAAATGAAGACAGCAGAAAATTCAAACCCATTTCTTGATTCCGTGGTGAACGAAGTAAGAAATTACACCGGGGTTACCGGAAAGCAAACCATTAGCCGGGCCCGTCAGTTTGTGCAGCCAGGTGACCCTATTCATGGACCCGGTGATGATGGTGCAATTGTCGAGGTGGCTGGGCATCAGGTTGTTGCCTGTGGGGAAGCGATTTCGCCGATTTTCGTCAATGGTGACCCTTATGGCGCGGGCATTGCGGCGATTTTGGCCAACGTCAATGATGTTGCTGCGATGGGAGGTATTCCACGTGGTATTGTGAATACAGTCACCGGCCCCAAGAACGGTATAGACGACGTGATGCGCGGCATGAGTGATGCGGCAAAGATGTATGATGTTCCGATCATCGGCGGTCATTTGACCGAAAGCGAGGGAGAGAATTCTCTTTCAGCATTTGCCATTGGTCACGCAGAACAAGTGTTAACGATGGCGAACGTGCGTCCCGGGCAAGCATTGCTGTTTGTGTGTTCACTCGAGGGTGAAATGCGGTCAGATTTTCCATTTTTCACGACGCTAAAACGTCAGGGCCCAACTTTGGCAAGAGATGTGCGGCTATTTTCTCAGGCTGCTGCTGAGGGTGCTGCCGTTGCTGGCAAGGATGTGTCGATGGCGGGGTCACTGGGGTCGCTGGCGATGTTGCTGGAGTATACGCGCTGCGGCGCCGAAGTTGACATGCGCAAGCACCCAATGCCGGCGGACACCGATCCGCTGCGATGGCTGATTTCATTCCCCACTTATGCGTTTTGGTTGACGGCTGAACCCGAAAGGATTGCGGATTGTGTTGAAATATTTGAATCCAAGGACCTAATTTGTGCGCATGTCGGCAACGTGACCGAAAACGGCGCCGTGGTTCTGCTAGATGGTGAGCATCGCCGGACACTTCTTGATCTAACATCCGAAAGCATCACAGGGCTGTGGGCCTGAAAAATATCTGTCACACTATCGATTTTGCATCAGGCATCAGGCTGCTGGGCAAAGAGCCTCGCCACCATTGTTGAAATCACTGTCAGTCACAAAAAAATCTGGGCGACCTGGCCAATCCAAAGGAGGGGCCGTGGTTAAATCGAACAACATCGGCTGATGCAAAAGGCCGTAAGTTTTTTGTTCACCGCCATCACGGGTCCAACCGAGCCGCTGAAAAAATCTAACGTTTGCAAGTTGAACGCTGGCTTCCATTACGACACCACCCTGCGCAGCGGCAGTCGCAGTTGCAAAGCGCACTAACTGAGCACCAATCACCGGCCCCCGGTGATTTTTGAGCACAGCCAGTCGATCACCTTTCCAACGCCCGTTATTGTCAATCGGATAGAGTCTGACAGATCCGGCGCAACTTTGACCAAAGGCGGCCAAGACATGGACGACACCTGGCTGTACGTCCCAGCGATCAACATCGGTAAAGACCAGCACGCCCTGTTCGTTGACAAAAACACGATGTCGGACCGCATAATGAGCGGCCAAGTCAGTATTGTTCTCGGCATTCCATACCGAGACGGGTTGTTTTTCCAAGGCTACGCTCCTTTTGGAGTCGGTCGCTGACCCTGCAACAGCCCTGTATAAAGGCAGACACAGGCAAATTGTTCAGCGCAATCTGGTCTTCACTACCCACTAAACTTATCATCATTTAGTCCGTGTGTCTACCAAAGGAAACGATTGGGTCGTATTGTTACCAGAGATTCCTAGCACGCGATAGAAGCAATTTTGTCCCGAGTAGTTTGCTGGCTGGCGCGAAAACCTTCTTGTGTATCGTGTTCCACCCAGTCCTCCACACCCGGCTCAACGTCGAGCAAATCTCCAGTCTTCGGGTCGAGTTTGATGGCAGACACCACATAAACAGGTGAACCGGTGCCCGGATCTGCCTGTACCATCGACATCAGGGCATACCCCGACGCAACATGCATCTCAGTGCTGCGATAAGGGTCAAATAGGCCTCTCTCTATGCTGCCCGATTCTTCGAGCATCACCCAAGGGGAGCTATTTTTTTGCGCCTCACGTATTTGTTGTTGGCGGACTTCCCGTTGTTTTTGCAGAATTATTTCACGCTCTCGAAAGGCAAATGCGGTGCCGGCGACTTTGCTTTGCGGTAAATTATTTGTTGAAAATCCCTGCGCACGCGCAGCCTTGGTCAGCATCGCTTCGGCGTTTTCCCACGCGTCCGTCAGTTGCCCGGTTGAGGTAATATCCTTCAAATCATCTGCCAATGCACGGACAGTTAGAATAATCTGTTCATATTGGACTGGCTCTATACCAGACAGGGTGAAAAGCTGTCTTTCGCACTCGCTCCAATATGCACTCAGGCTTTGTCCGCCCGCCGTCACAATCATGATCTATCTCCATATTGCAGTATCTTGCACCACTTGTTGCCACCTAGCGGCGAAGGGGCTTGTTTCGTATACGATATGATGTTAACTATGGTATATCCTTGTTTAGTATATTGACTGACTAGCCGATATACCAGCGCTTTTTGCGCCAAGTCGCCGCAGAGAAGTAGGAGGAATTATGACTAAGATTGCAGTCGTCGCACTTGGTGGGAACGCTCTAACCCAGGAAACCCAGCAAGGTACCCAAAATGAACAATACGAGAATGCTCTTGCGATGGCGAGATCTGTCCGGTCACTGATACGGAAAGATTGGCAAATTGTCATCGTCCATGGCAACGGTCCGCAAGTGGGCAATCTCGCGATCCAACATGAAGAAGGTGCCAATCTGGTACCAGCTCAACCGCTTTTTGCGCTTGGTGCGATGACGCAGGGTGCCCTGGGCAGCCTGATCTCGCTGGCCTTGCACGAAGTGTGCGGCGCCGAGATTTCTGGCGTTGTTTCGGTTATCACACATGTGGTTGTTGACCCCGAAGACCCAGCGTTTGCGAACCCGACAAAACCAATCGGTCCGTTCTTCAGTGAAGAAGAGGCTGCGAGTTTCAACAAATCGCGCGGTTGGACAATGGTTCCTGATTCTGGACGAGGATACCGCAGGGTTGTCGCGTCGCCAGAGCCAAAAGCCACGCTAGAGGCTGACGCGATATCAACATTGATCGATTCTGGTAATATTGTCGTCGCAGCCGGCGGTGGTGGAATTCCTGTCATGCTAAAAGATGGCGTTTACAAAGGTGTGGATGCCGTTATCGACAAAGATTTTGCTGCGGAACGCATTGCCGATGCAGCGAATGCAGATGCTCTGGTGATGGTGACCGGCGTCTCCACGGTTATGCTGGATTTTGGCAAAGAAACGCAACGCGCCGTCGAGAATCTTACGGTCGCAGAGGCGGAAAAACATTTGGGCGACGGGCAGTTCCCACCGGGTAGCATGGGTCCAAAAATGTCCGCTGCAATAGAATTCGTGAGTGGGAAACCCGCTGAAGGGCGCAGTCGATTTGCCGCAATTACCACGCCTGAGCTGGTATATGCGACACTTGATGAAATCGCTGGAAGCGTCATTGAGGGCGGCCGTGGCACCTTGATCGTTCCCAACGCTGTCGCATCATACAGTTCGTCAAAGGAAGCTGCCGAATGACCCAACTTGTTACTGTACATCCCAATTCATACAAAGATAGCGTTCGGCTGCTTGAGGCGACACGCGCAATCCTCGGAGCCGATGGAATAGACTATGGCTGGGCGCTTATGGCGACTCCGGCCAACCTAGAGATCCTCGAAGGCGAGGGTTTCAAGGTTGGATTGGAAAAGGCCGGCGCAAACGATCTGGTCTTTGTAGCCCGTGGTGAAACGGAAGAAGCCGCAAGTGCTGCGATTGCAAGCGCTACAGAGGCGCTTTTTGGTGCAACAACCGGCGACGATTCTGAAGAGAATACTGCCGCGCCCGATTTGGCATCCGCAATAGGCGGTCAACCGGATTCTAACGTGGCGATAATCTCGGTACCCGGATCGTATGCGACACTGGAAACACACAAGGCGTTGACTGCCGGTCTGGATGTATTGCTCTTCAGTGACAACGTGCCGCTGGAAGACGAAATCGAAATGAAAAAGCGCGCTCAGGAGCTTGGCCGTCTGGTGATGGGTCCTGGCGCAGGCACTGCGATGCTGGCCGGAATCGGTCTTGGATTTGCAAATCGCGTTGGAAAAGGCCCCGTTGGTATTTTGTCCGCTGCAGGGACAGGTGCACAGGAAGTCATGGCGCTTCTTGATCGCTGGGGCGTCGGCGTTTCACATGTTATCGGACTTGGCGGGCGCGACCTTTCGCCCGAAGTTGGCGGTATGATGGCAGAATCAGCCATCCGCGCGTTGGACGCCGATGAAGGCACCAAGGTGATCCTGCTGGTCTCTAAACCGCCTTCGCCAGAAGTGGCCGAGAAGCTTTTGAATCTTCCGAAGAAACCAATGGTGGCGGCGTTGATCGGCCTGCGCGAGGACATTCCGGCACCGGATCATGTAAGCGTGTGCAACACGCTCGAGCAAGGCGCGGCAAATACGGTCGCGGTGCTTGGCAAAGAACGCCCCGATGTTGTTGGTGATTTAGCGGCGAAAATAGATAAAGCGATCGCTGGCATGGATGGCGGTCGAGTACGACTTTCAGGTCTCTATAGTGGCGGTACATTGTGCTATGAAGCGATGACCATTGCGACAGATTATGTTGGTCCGATTTATTCCAACATCCCATTGGACAAGAGTTGGAAGATCGAAACCGCACCAACGGGTGCGCATACGTGTCTTGACCTTGGCGAAGAGGAATACACCGATGGGCGTCCTCACCCGATGATCGATACCGAAGCGAGGATGGGCTTCCTGGAGCAACAAATCGCAGACCCTACCGTTGCTGCAGTTCTACTTGATGTTGTGATCGGCGATGGTGCGCATGAAGATCCCGCGAGTATCCTGGCGCCAATGGCGGGCCGGATCGTCGAGTCCGGAGCAGCTGTCATCGTATATGTTCTGGGCACAGAAAATGACCCGCAAAACTTTGTAGGCCAGCGGAAAATTTTTGAAGAAGCTGGTTGCATTGTTACCGAAACTGCGGCCAGAGGCGCGCTGGCAGCGGCAGCATTGGTGGCTCGAGATTCTTCCATAGTGAATGCGGACCTATCGCGGATACTGGACTCTGCCAAGGCATAGGCTGATCATGCGCGCACATGTGACTCGCAAATCATAATTAGCAGGGTACTAGGAAAACATGGCATCAACATCTCCCCGCGTGGCTTTGACCACATATTCAGTCAAACCGCGCGGTGGTGTTGTTCACACACTTGAGCTTGCAGAATCTCTTCAGGCTGCAGGTGTGGACGTCACTGTTTTCGCAATGGGCAGTCCGAATGACGGTTTTTACCGGGATGTTACCGTCCCGGTGGAAATCATTCAGGCGCCAGACTGGGTGGATACGCTTGAAAACCGCGTTTTCAGCTGGATCGATGCGATGGAAGCCGGTCTGAGCAAGTTTCGTGACTCGTTTGATATCATTCATAGTCAGGATTGTATCTCGGCACGTGCTGCGGCGCGCGTTCGCGATTCAGGGGCTGATTTCCAGCTGGTTCGCACAGTACACCATGTAGACGACTTTACCACGCAAGCGCTGATAGATTGCCAACGCAACGCCATTCTGGAGCCAGACCGGGTCCTTGTCGTCAGTAAGCTTTGGCAACAACAACTGATGGATGATTACGGTGTCCAATCCGAGATCGTTACAAATGGTGTCCGCGCTGAACGTTTCGCAGCGCCTATTAGTGCTGAACGGCGGGCTGAGTTACGTAAGCAGGCGGGGGTGACCCATGATCAGTTTCTTTACCTCACCGTTGGCGGAATCGAGCCACGCAAGGGCAGTCGTTTCCTTGTCGATGCCCTCGCCGAGCTGAATTCCACCAGGCAAAATACTCCGGTCCTGGCGGTGATTGGCGGGCATTCATTTCAGGACTATCGTGAATACCGTAAGGACGTGTTAAACTCCCTTCCGGATCTCGGTCTCGAACTGGGCAAAGATATTGTCTTACTCGGTACTGTGAGTGATCAGGAGTTCCCCGAATGGTTTAGCGCCGCCGACGGTTTTGTATTTCCATCCATCAATGAAGGCTGGGGGTTGGTAATTCTTGAAGCGGCCGGCGCATCATTGCCGGTGGTCGCATCAGATATCGACGTGTTCAAAGAATTCCTGCTTCACGACAAAGACGCCATACTGACGCAAGCTGGAGACCCGGCATCGCTAGCACACGGTATGGCAAGACTTTTGGATGAACCGGAAACGGCTAGTAAGCTGGCCAAAAACGGGCCGGTTCTTGCTGACAGATTTCAATGGTCAAATACCGCCCGGCAGCACATCGCTATTTACCGAGATATCTTTGCGTCCCTCACGCGGTAATCCGCGATGAACAGATCGCGATCTCTAATCAGATGGCTGCAAGTGAAGGGTTCTCACTGGCCACTTTCGCTGTGGTTTTGATCTGTATGTCCCTGAATGTCATGGGCACTGTGATCATGGCCCGCAAGCTCGGCGCTTGTAGTGTCAGCCAGAAGATAGCCAAACCCAGTGCCAAAGAACAAACCGATGATGAGGAATATGAAGGGTTTTTGCATGTCAGGTCTCAGTGCTTTCACTTTGCCAGAAATATCCAGATAGCAGACCTAACAACACCCAGACGGCAAGGCCCACCCCTAACGTACGTGAGGCATATAGCGCCGCTAGTTCGGGCGGCGCAGCACCTGCGAAACTGTCAGGTTGCGGTGCCCCAATCAGATGCGGGGCCAGTATCAAAACGACAGCGATCACCCAGAAGGTCAGCGATTTGCCAAAGGCGATCATCCCAAGGGCCAGTGCGGTCGCAAAAGAAGTGAGCCACCACCAGACCTGACGGTCGCCCAAATCAACCGTCGCAACGCCGGGAACTTCGGGCGGCAAGGAAAATGTGGGTGCAAAATGAAAAACGACAAAGCCCGCGATGCCCCAAATTAACCCACGATGCGTTGTGATTGCTACGCCGCATTCCTCGGCAATTCCCATACAGGCCACCAACAACAGTGCATAGCCCACATAGAGCAATGCCGAAAAGAGAACCAACAAACCGTTACGGATCGTCAGGGCGAACGCTGGAAGATCGGGATGAGTGCTGATCGCATGGCCTCCAAAATGAACCAGCTCACCGCTCTCATACAGTTCAGCATGCAACAGGACGGGTTGAATGAACAAGAATTGCAGCGCCGCAGCGACCAATCCTGCACAAAATCCAGCAAGCAATGCGCTGGTCAGGACTTTTTGGAACATTGCTAGATCTTTCCAAATTCATTTCGCTATTAGTGGCAGGGAAAACCAGTTGCGTGACGAACGTCGTGGGCGGCGTCGTGCAGCGCGCCGGCCTGAACGTGGCCAGCAAGGATAACGATACCAAGACCAAAGATCATGGCGGCCATAAAGGGCAAAAAGGTAGATTTGCCGGCGGGGTGAACCAGTACAGTCATTTTTTAGTCTCCATTATACCTCTGTCCTGAGGTGTGGTTAAATACTTACAAAGGCTGGTGTCCGTGCGCGCGTGTCAAAGCCATGCTACGGCATTTCCGCGCCCAATTTTCCAGTGACAAATGGCAAGCCCTCGTGGCTTGCGAAATAAGAGTTTTGCCCGCCGATTGTTTTGTCTTCGCACGGTCTAAGTTCAGAAACTTGCCCTGCGCGATTTAGGGCCAAAACATAAACCGTCATCGCGCAGGATAAGATAGCTGTCAAGTCAGAGTGTCCAAGTCGAGAACACGAGAGCACGCTCTTTGTAGGCCTGAATGTTCGCATCCAACACATCAAGCGGGTTGAAGGCTTGTACGCCCGGAATCAGATCGTCTTCGCGCATGCCATAGAGTGCGCCCATTGCGAAACGGCAGGCGTATATTTTGGCGCCTTCGTCCATCAATGTTTTCAGCTGACGATTGTAACCTAGGTTACCTGGGAAGCCATCTGCACCAACGGCCGGGTAGCCTCGTCCGGCGGCTGCCATCAGAACACCGGGCCCGTAAAGGATAAAGGTCAGTTCAAAACCTTTACGCTGCAAACGAGTAGCCGTCAGCATGTTTACGAGACCCACAGAGCCTTCGAAGGGAACGGTATGCATAAATACATACGCTTTTTGACCCTCTTCGGCTTTGTGATCGGGGAAAACTTTTTCTTCCACGTTTAAAATAATATCGCCTTCTTTGGGCGTGTCCACTTTTAAAGTTTGAGGCATATCAGCTCCCTTTGCTGGTTAGTTGTTAAACGTCCGCCACGGATACGATATCCATGGTTGAACCTTTCTTTCACGATCATTTGGATCGGAAATTCTTTCGCGGCCAGCTTTTCTTGTGACTGCCCGGAATAGATTGCATGACGAGTTTTTTAAGCCCCCAGGGCATCATGTGGTAAACAGGAATCAAAACCCGTCGCCAGATGTTGTCTTTCAGACCGCGAGGCTTATTCGGCGCATTGAATCCCTTACTGCGCGCCATTCGATCTTGGGCATCACACAAAAGATAGTGCTCAGAATTCGTTCTAATCCATTGCGGGAACGTCATGGCACTTATACCTTTCCGTCCAATTTCATCACTGCATCAGCTGCTGCGATTTGGATCGGTTCGTTAAGCGCACCAATCGCTGGCGAATAGACGTTTTCCATCGTTGCCAACGCATCGATTGTAAGGCCCGCTCGCGAGACGACGCCAAGGAAATCTGCGCGTTCCTTGACCCCCTCCGCACCAACCATCTGCGCTCCGACCAAACGGCGATTTGAGGGATCAACAAGCAGCTTGACCGTTATCGGTTGCACACCGGGGTAATACCGCGCCCGCGTGATGCCGGTGGTCGAACCGACGATATAATTCATACCAACCGCGGTGGCGGTGGTCTCTCCGAACGAAAGGCCGCCAATCATGGTCTTGCCTGCCAGCATTCCCCATGGGACATGGACCGGTTGGTAAATACGTTCGCCTCCGCCGGCATTAACACCCGCGACTTTTCCTTGGGCATAGGCGTGACTGCCCGTCAGGCCCTGCAACGGCAAATTTGTAATACCGTGGACGATTTCTGCGCAATCCCCTGCGGCGTAAACGTCAGGATCTGAGGTCTGACAACGGGAATCGATGACAATACCGCCGGTGCTGCCAATCTTGATGCCCGCGGCTTTCGCCAGGTCATTATTGGGCGATTTTGGTGTCCCAAGAATAACGATATCCGCCTGAACGTCGCCGAATGTTGTTTCAACATGGGTCACGGTCTTGTCGCCACGAATGGCGGTGACCTTTTCACCCCAGCGCATGTCTACACCTGCATCTTCCCAATCCTTTCGGACCGGTTCAATAATATCTGGGTCAACCACATCCGACATTGGCCAGGGGTTTGGATCAATGAGGGTCGTTTTGATTCCGCGATGCACCATGGCCGAGACCATCTCAACAGCGATTGGACCGCATTCAACCACAACCGCTGTTTTGACGTTATCTAAGAACTTGTCCCATTCCATCGCGCTGCGGATATTTTTGACTCTGTAGATACCATCAAGATCTTCGCCGGGGATGCCGAGTTCTTTGTAGAGCCACCCGGTGCAGATAATCAGCTTGTCGTAGCCGATCTCGCCCTCACCCTGAACCTGAATCGTTTTCTTTTTGAGGTTGATCGAATCTACGGTCGTTTCATAGTGAACATCGATGCCAGATTTGACGTATTGCTCTTTCGTCGCAAGGAACAACCGATCAAAAGAGTCGATTTCCTTACCGTGTACAAACGGAATCCCACATGGGCTATAGGCCACATCTTCGAATTGTGTATAGACGACGATTTCAGCGGACTTATCGGTGCCTTGGGCTGCGCCTGCTGCGCCCAACCCACCTGGGCCTCCTCCGAGCATTACGATTTTCACTTAAGCTTCTCCCTCCAGATATTTCACATCCGATATTGTTGTTTCGTATCATAGATATTTTTTGGGAAACCGTCAAGCGAACTGAATTTACTTTGAAAATCAACTATTTGCCGGATGCATTTACATCACGGCAGACCTCGGAACGCGATGACTCACCCAAAAGCAGGCGACTGCAGCGAAGCCGGAACTGCCAGATTCTTACGTTGCAGCCATATTTCAGCCCTCCCACAATTCGGATGCGATCAAATGTCGGCTATGCCTGTGGGGGCGTGCCTTCACAGTTGGAAACAACGGCATCAACTTGTATCAAAGCGTCCATCGGGGTGTTGTCAGACAAACTTGACGGTTTCGCGATTGATCCCTATTTTTGGTAAATGACAACATGTTCTCCCTTTAAATATTTCAAGACTTCACCTGAAATCATCCGATTGGCAGTGATG
>Ga0115558_1001411_pt1 | contig 14781 bp, 9 predicted proteins | sample COGITO_mtgs_1104_4_FD_87279 | JGI IMG/M metagenome (GOLD analysis project Ga0115558, IMG submission 87279) | Pelagic marine microbial communities from North Sea - COGITO_mtgs_110426 | ecosystem: Environmental > Aquatic > Marine > Epipelagic | place: Germany:Helgoland, sampling site Kabeltonne... | reverse complement strand
TAGAGCTGGAGGTTTAACTTCCATTTCTCCTGATCCTTCACAGGCTCCATTGTTCGTCTACAAACCTGAGTACAGTGACAACCTGGAAGTGGGCATGAAAAATATGCTCATGGATAACCGTTTAAGAATAAACGCTACTGTTTTTTACATTAAATCAACGGACGTACAAATCCCAACCTTGCTACTTCCAGAAGCTTTTACTATTACTCAAAACGCTGGTGAATTAAAGAGCTATGGCACAGAATTAGAATTATCTGCTGCCATTACCAATGGCTTTAAACTCGATTATAGTTTCGGTTATACACATGCCACTTTCACTGACCTCCTTGTCCCAGATAATGGTGGTGAAGTGGACTTAAGTGGAAACCGTCAATTGTTTACACCTGAGTTTACTTCAATGTTGGCAGTACAATACAGTATTGGATTTGGAGGTAATTCAGACCTAAAATTCATTGCTAGGGCAGAATGGCAATACCTTGGGCAACAGTATTTTAATCTTGAAAACACAATCGAACAAGGTCCTTACAGCGTACTAAACACTCGATTTGGTATAGAAGGAAAGAGTTTTGAATTGATGTTTTGGGGTAGAAACTTGGCAGATCAAAAATACATTTCATATGCCTATAATTTTGGCGCAACTCGTTTAGGTGATCCAATGAATTGGGGTATGACTTTAAGAAAAAATTTCTAATCAGTGCCACTGGAATAATAGCATCCAGTGAAGTACAGGATGGCAAGTAATTTCATTATCTTGAAATTGGAATCAAAATGAAGATAATGAAACGGCTACTTTTTACCTTTTCTCTGATGATCTGTACCATCGCTGTTCAGGCCCAACTCAAGGCTTTGATCATTGACGGCCAAAATAACCATGCTGTTTGGCCAAAATCTACCATCATGATGAAGCAGTACCTTGAAAACTCAGGACTGTTTGAAGTAGAGGTTCAGCGAATGAAATTCACAGTGAATGGAGGCAGAGAGAAAGATTTTCTCTCCTTGGCAGCTGCTGGAGCCACAGAAAATCTTAAAGAGGCAAAAGTTGATCCTGATTTTGCTCCTCAGTTTAAGGATTATGATGTTGTCATTTCTAACCTGGGATGGGGTGCTTCGGCATGGCCAGAAAAAACACAAAAGGCTTTAGAAAAATACATGAAAAAAGGCGGTGGATTCGTTACTGTCCACGCTGGAGACAACTCCTTTCCTGAGTGGAAAGAATACAATAAAATGATTGGTATTGGTGGCTGGGGAGGCAGGACTGAAAAGAATGGCCCTTATGTTTATTATGATAATGATGGTAAGCTTGTCCGAGATGATTCTCCTGGAAGTGCTGGAACGCATGGCCCTCAAAATGAAATACCGATAATAGTACGTATCAATGATCACCCTATTACCAAAGGTATGCCTAACAATTGGATGGCTGCAAAAGATGAGTGCTATGCAAAATTACGAGGTCCAGCAGAAAACATGACCATTCTAGCTACAGGCAAGGACATATCGGACAAAGCTCCGACCGACAGGCACGAGCCAATGCTGATGGTCATTGACTATGGTAAAGGCCGCGTTTTTCATTCGACTTTAGGTCATGATGACTATTCAATCGAAGGTGTTGGATTTATTGTCTCCTTTTTGCGAGGTACAGAATGGGCGGCCACGGGGAAGGTAACCATTCCGGTTCCAAGTGATTTCCCAACAGCAACGAATGCAACAAGTCGGAAATTTCAGGTTAAATAAATTCCAATTGAAACCCAATTTCAAACTAACCATTAGCTAACAAAAGATGAAACAACTTTTCTCAATTGCTACCCTTCTCTTATTCATTCTTATTGCTTCTTGTGGTGGGACAAATTCAGGAAATGAACAATTAAGTGAACAGGACACCTTAGAAATTGATAAATTTCATCCCGACCTCAATGTACTTTCTCCAGAAGAAAGTATGGCCAAAATGGAGATGCAGCCTGGGTATAGACTCGAATTGGTAGCGGCCGAACCAATGGTACAGGAACCTGTGCTTGTAGTGTGGGATGGGAATGGAAAAATGTACGTGGCGGAGATGAACACCTACATGCAAGACGCTGATTACACAGGTCAAGATGTAGCCAGATCAAGGGTCGTTTGTTTAGAAGATACTGATGGCGATGGCATGATGGACAAGCGAACAGTATTTGCCGATGGCCTAATGATTCCGAGAATCGTCTTACCACTTGATGGTAGAGTAATTATTGGAGAAACGCATACAACTGATCTTTTTGTATATGAAGATACTGATGGTGATGGCAAGTCGGACACCAAAGAGCTTATTTATTCAGGTGGAGACCGCGGTGGAAATATGGAACATCAACCATCGGGCTTAATTTGGAATATGGACAATTATCTCTATACCACTTACAATTCTTACCGACAACGTTATAAGGATGGAAAAATCTACAGTGAGGAAATTCCAAGAGGTAGTGGACAGTGGGGTTTAACTCAAGATGATTATGGTAAAGTCTGGTATGTTAACGCAGGTGGTGAAATTGGCCCATTAGATTTTCATCACCCTATACATTATGGCCCGATGAGGTTGGAGAGTGAAAGCAAAGGAGAATGGAAAACCGTATGGCCAATTGATAAAATTCCTGATACACAAGGTGGCCGAAGAAGATTGAGAAATGACAATACCTTGAATCATTTTACGGCCACATCAGGTCAGGCGATTTTCCGAGGCGATCGATTACCTGAGGAAATCCGCGGACAATTATTCTTCTGTGAACCAGTAGGCAGGTTAATCCGGAGGACGCAGATTGATAATGTAAATGGCAAAACAGTACTCTCAAATCCTTATGAGGCAGAAAAGGGAGAATTTATGCGCACAACGGATGCCTACTTCAGGCCTGTAAATATGAATACAGGTCCTGATGGTACCATGTATATGGTTGATATGTACAGAGGCATTATCCAACAAGGCAACTGGACGAGACCGGACTCTTATTTGAGGGGTGTTATAGATACGCTTGACATGGCAAAAGTGATTAACAATGGTAGAATCTATCGCATTGTACATGAAGACTTCGAACGGGATAAAACCAAGCCACAACTCCTGAGTAAAAGCGCACAGGAACTACTTCCCTATTTAGCTCATCCAAATGGTTGGTGGAGATCAACTGCACAAAAACTGATTGTTTTAAAGCAAGATAAATCAGTCATTCCAGTATTAAAGTCTACAGTATCCGAAAGCAGCAATGAACTAGAACGTATTCATGCTTTATGGACACTAGAAGGTTTAGGGGTGGTAGATAAAAGCATCATCAAAGCAATCATCAATGAAGGGGAGTCCAATTTAATGATTCAGGCCATGCGTGTGTCCGAAGCGGCTATTCTTTCTGGTGATAAAGAGTATCTTAAGGTATTTGACCATTTGCGCATTCATGAAGATCCTAATGTTGTAATACAGTTTGCGCTTACCCTCAAACGAGTTATACCAAATGATGCCGAAGCAGCCATTATTGAAATACAAGGCTTGCATGAGGAAAATACAGGCCCTCATGAAATGCTTACAGCCATTGTGGAGACATATGAAAAAGAAAGACAGAGACAAATTGTTGCTCTGGCACAAAAAAAGAACCGTGCAGTATATGAAAATGGCCAAAAATTCTATGAGAGTTTATGTGCTACTTGTCATGCGCCTGATGGCAAAGGTGTGCAAGCTGGACAACTCACCATGGCTCCGTCTTTTGTCGATAGTGATGTAATTGGTCTCGATAACCCTGACATGCTCTTACGTGTTGCGCTCCATGGACTTAAAGGTGCTGTGAGAGGAAAAACATATGGTGCCGGAATTATGACACCCTTAAAATCAAATGATGATGAGTACATCGCCTCGGTAGTTTCTTACATAAGAAACAGTTTTCAAAACAGAGCATCTTATGTGACTCCGGAGCAAGTGGCTAAGGTCAGGGAGGAAACAAAGAATCAGGAAGATATGTATACCGAAGCTGAACTTATGGCATTAGACGCTGCTTATAAGGAAGCTGCTGACAAGCAAAAAGAGAAAGAAAAAGGAGAAGACAATTAGAAACTCAAAAGCCTGCGTTTAACCTCGATCCGTCATTCCTGGAATATGGTACCCACTCAGAGTCATCTGCAAGAGACTCTGAGTAATAATATTATTCGCGCCAGTCTTCTTTGTGTTCCTGAACAAAATTGATAAGCCCCTCCAATGCTTTAGGGAAAATGCGTTCACCAAATCCAATGCGGAAATATTGACTGAATTCACTTGCATCTTTAGCAAAAACATAGGCTGGTTTGATTGATACTCCTACTTCTGCCAGTCTTTCACCTAATTCTTCAGATGCGAGGGGTCCCTTGAATTTTACAAAACCAATGGCTCCCGCTTTTGGTCTAACCCATTCAAATAGATCACTATAATCTTCAAAAAAGGCATCCAGTAATGTCAAGTTTTGTCGAATGATGGCTATGTTTTTCTTAAGGATTAGATCGCTCGCCCGTAAAGTCATTATCGCTTGAATTTCACTGACACGACTAGGGCAGGCGGTTCCAAAATACTGCGCGTCAATTACCCTTTGTTTCAGCTCCAAATCTTGTAAGGCTATCCAACCAACCGTGATACCACAACCACCCCATGGTTTAGACAGGGTACAAATACTAATGCCTTTAGAATAGTGATCAGCAATGGCTGGAAGACGATCGTGCTCATCATGTTCCAACAATCGATACACCTCATCTGACACTATGTAAATGCCATTTTCGCGGGCCATTTCAACCAAGGACTTTTGGACCTCTTGCCTCATTAAAGTCCCAGCCGGATTAAATGGCTCATTGATGACAATGTATTTCGTGCTAGGCTGAATTGCAGCTTTAACTGCTTCAATATCAATTTGCCATCCAGCATTTGGTACTAGTGTAATTGTTGTTATCGAACTTCCAGCATGTGTTGGAGCTGCCTGAACCGACTGGTATCCCGGTGCAAAAACAATGGCATGTGCATCTTTATCTGATAATGCAATCGCAACTGTCTGCAAGGCTACTTGACCTCCAGTGAATACTACAATGTTTTCAGCACTAATTGCTGGTCCATAAAACTTGGCAATCTCTTCGCGCAAATCCAAACTGCCACCATTAGGTGTATAGCCTAAATCATGCTTCTGATACATGTCAATTAACTCGGAATCACCTCTTTCTATGGTATATTCAATTAGCTCCTCGCTTGTCAATGGTTGTGCGAAAGAGTTGGACAAACTAAAAGGCGTACTTCTAGTTATTTTTTTATGCTTTTTAGACCATGGTTCAGTATAGGTCATGTTACCTATTCATATTTGAAATGTATTCAGGATTCGCTGCAGCAGGGATTGGCGCATTGGTTTTCTTAATCCAATTTAATAAGTCATCAAGCAACTCATCCCTTTTATCAATCTCGGAATTTACTAAGTTATTGCTTTCGCTAATGTCATTCTCAAGATTATACAATTCGACTGCATTGTTAGAGGCTATTTTTTCTCTTCCACCATCCAATACCCATTCTTCATGAAAGAGCATTAGTTTCCAGTCTTCTTTACGGATTACACTTACTGGTCGGGACCTGAATGCCCGGTCTCGGGAATCATCTTGCAAACCATTATATGCCTGCAGATAAGCAGGAAAATGCCAATAAATAGCTTCTCTCTCAATCGATTCTCCATTTAAAATGGGTAGAATACTTTCCCCATCCAATTGATAGTTTTCAGGTTGTTCTGCTCCGGTTAATTCGAGGAAAGTGGTATAAAAATCAGTACTGATTATGGGTTCATCGCTTTTGGAATTGCCGCTAATTTTTTCTGGCCAATAAACAAACATTGGCACTCGAATTCCTCCTTCATAAAACATGCCTTTACCCCCGCGCAATGGTTTTTGATCAGTATAGACCCCATGTCCACCATTGTCAGAGAAGAAGATCAAAATCGTGTTTTCACTTAAACCTAAATTCTCCAAGGTTTGGTTAATTCGTCCCACTCCCTCGTCTACGCTTTCGATCATGGCAGCATAGGTCGGATCTTTATGAGCTCCTGAAGGGGTTTTACCCTCGTACTTTTTTATCAATTCAGCTTTGGCTTGAATAGGCGTATGCACTGCATGGTGTGCCAAATACAAGAAAAATGGTTTGTCCTTATTTTGAGCAATGAAATCTACTGCCTGATTGGTCAGTCTATCTGCTAAATAATCTCCTTCTTGATTAAAATGTCCTTCTTTAAAACCAGGTCGATCAACACCAACATCAAAACCTTGCTTTTGAGGGGAATCGCCAACATTCCATTTGCCAATGGCTGCAGTTGTATATCCAGAAGGTTTGATTGCCTCAGCTATTGTGATTTTATCCAATGAAATTTTTCTAGAATTCTCCGTAGGAATCAGTCTTCGATCTTTTGCTTCTCCTCTGGCTGGATTTGCTACCGTATACACCCCGTGCCGTGGTGAATATTGTCCACTTAACAAACTAGCGCGGGTTGGTGCACAATTGGCTGCATTAGAATAAGCACTAGTAAAAATCATCCCTCCTTCTGCGAGTCTGTCAATATTAGGGGTTTCATAGTATTTTGAGCCCATGAAACCCGCGTCTGTCCAACCGAGGTCATCGAGGAAAATAAATACAATATTAGGTTTCTCTGGAGGGCTTTCTTTGCATGAATTGAGAAGACAAGAAAGCATCAATACAACAAGAAGAGCGCGGATAATCTTCATTTAATTCACAAAATCAATTTGTTTCCATTCAAAATCAATCGCATCATTCTTTTGAGGTACTCCGGGTGTACTGCGCCCATCTTTAATGTATTTTATCAGCAAAGACTTCAATTCATTTACTTTATCAGGATTTACTGCTTGTAGATTTTTTTGTTCTCCAGGATCGGTGTCCAGGTTGTATAATTGAATTGCTGGAAGGGTATCGATTATCGCTTTATCATTCGGGCGTGGAAAACTCCAACCGCCAGAACCTGGACTCATTATCAACTTCCATTCTTCTTTCCTAATAGCGAAAGTCCCATTTATCGAATGATGCACCGTAGCTTCTCTGAATGACTGATCCATTTGCTCTTGATCAAATAATGAAACCATGCTATAGCTGTCCTCCCCTTCATTATCTGAAAGAGAATAGCCAACAATATCTGCACAAGTAGCCATCAAATCAACAGTGCTAATGGTCTGATTAGAAATTCTACCTGCTTCTATTCTGTTTGGCCACCTTGCAATGAACGGCACCCTATGACCGCCTTCAAAAATATCTGCCTTGTGGCCTCTGTAAATGGCACTAGGGTCATGCCCTTTTTCAGCCAGCAATGCAAAGTCCGCTTCTGGTGAACATCCATTGTCGCTAGCAAATATGACTAACGTATTTTCGGCTATCCCGCTTTTTTCGATTGTGCTCAATAATTGTCCCATATAATCATCAATCATCATTACAAAATCAGCATAAGGATTCAAGTCACTTTTGCCTAGCCATTCTTCAGTGGGTAAAATGGGTGTGTGCGGTGAGGGCAAGGCTAAATACATGAAAAATGGATTTTCTTCTTTGCTTCTCTCTTCTACATATCCCATGGCTTTATTGAAGAAATTGGAAGTCACCTCATCATGGATAAAATCATCGGCCGTTGGGCCTTCTCTCCACCATGTATATTTTCCTTTGTCTACAGTTAACTTAGTCGGAACTCCAGTGGGCATTCCGTTTTCAACATATACATAAGGCGCCATGTCCAAAGAGCCTGAGTGACCATATGCATAGTCAAAACCAAGGTCGTTGGGAGTATTGGTTACTGGTTTTGAGAAGTCGATGTTTTCAAAATCAATGGCATCCCAGCCTCCACCACCAAACTGCTCAGGATTTTTAAGCGCCCAGTCCCAGCCTAAGTGCCATTTCCCAATAAATGCAGTATGGTATTCATTTTTTTTCAGCATAGAAGCAACAGTGCTTCTCGTATTCGGAATTAATGCCTTTGACTTACCCGTTAAAACGCCACTTTTAAGCTTGGACCTCCAATTATACCTTCCGGTCAGTATTCCATATCGTGTTGGTGTACAGACTGCAGAAGAAGTATGCGCATCTGTAAATTTGATTCCCTCAGCGGCTAATCGATCAATATTCGGTGTTTTTATTTTACCATTGTCGTTGAAAGCCGCGATGTCACCATAGCCTAAATCATCCGCCAATACATAAATAATATTTGGTTTGGACTGCTCTTCTATCTCAGGAGAACAAGCCACAATGCAAAACAAAAAAAGGAGTGAAGCGATTTTAATGTAATTATTCATAAGGAAACTGAATTACTATAACCTCAATTTAAACTATTCTTGAAACCTATCTAAATCAACTGAGATTTCTATTCCGCGTCCTCCTGAAAATCCACCGCCCTCAGAGTCATCCGTACGAGACTGATCCCTTCATCATCCACAGGAGACGGACTCCCTCAGAGTCATCCATAGGAGACTCTGAGGAACAAAACCCTTCAGGTTCTATAGCAACCTAATGTTTTCTATATTTAAAAAATGGCCAACCACCTCAAACATTCGGAAAAAGAAGCCTTCTATTTTGTGACATTTACTTGTTATAAGTGGCTACCGTTAATCGACAAAACTTCACTTTATGATTATGTAAAAAGTTGGGTAGCTCGATTGTCAGAAAGAGGGATAAAATTATCTGGATATGTGATTATGCCAAATCATCTCCATTTGTTAGTGTATATAGAGGATAGGTGTAGCGGATTAAATCTTGTTATAGGAGAGGCCAAAAGATTTATGGCTTATGAAATAGTAAAACGACTAAAGAGCTTAGGAGAATTAGAGTTATTACAAACCTTGTCTGACGGTGTTCAGGATGAGGAAAGAAAAAAGGGAAAGAAACATCAGGTTTTTAGGTTATCATTTGACGCCAAAGAGGTTATCGGACAAAACGAGATAGAGAAGGTATTGGATTATATGCATCACAATCCTGTGAATGGGAAATGGGAGCTTGTTTCCGACTTTGTCGATTACCCATATTCTAGCGCTAAGTTTTATGAGTTGGGTGAACAAAGAGAAATTGAGGTATGCGACTTTAGAGTTCAATCCTCAGAGTCTCCTAAGGATGACTCTGAGTGAGAAGAAAGAGAAATTGAAATTTGCGATTATAGAACTATAACATCAGAGCCTCCTTCGGAAGATTGAAATGAAGACCTGCAGGATGGATGGTCATAAGAGTCTCCTGCGGATGACTCTTATGGGAATGGTGGTTAAGCCGCTCAGAGTCATCGATTGGAGACTCTGAGTAAAACGCAGCCTTTCACTTTAAGCTGTTTTCCTGGTTTTCAGTGCGTCTTCTCATCTCCAGCAAGGTTGCTTGATAATCAGGATCATTTGCAAGGTTTATCAACTGATCTGGGTCCTTCTCCAAATCATGCAAGTATTCATAAGGTGGACTTTGCTCGTAATAATTAGCATAAACATACTTCTCACCTCTGATGCCTGCATATTTTGGGATTTTTTCATTGCCCATTCTATGTTCACAGAAAAAACTATCCCGCCATGAATCTACCTTTTCATTACTCACAATGGGCAAAAGACTTTCGCCTTGATAAAGTTGTGGTTGAGGAATTCCTGCATAGTCAAGAATAGTGGCTGGAATATCTATGTTCAAAGCCATTTTATCTGATGTTTTACCTCGCGCTGACTTAGGCAAACGCGGATCATAAATGACCATCGGCACCCTTAAAGATTCTTCATAATGAGACCACTTACCTGCAAATCCTCTGCTACCCATATAGTATCCGTTATCAGAAGAAAATATAATTATCGTATTCTTGTCTAGCCCATTTTTTTCCAAAGCAGCAATAACCCTTTTCATGACATTGTCATAGCCACTGACCATACGGAAGTAGGCCCTCATGTTTGTTTGGTACTTTTCTTCGGTATCCCAGCGCCAAAAGTAGCGTTCCCTGTTAAATGAGTTTTTGAGAAAATCAGGGTGGTTTTCATAGATCTCAGGGTCCGACAATTTTGGTTGAGGCATTTCAATTCCTTCATACATATCGGCTACTGCCTTTGGATAAGGATAGTGTCCTTCGTTACCAGGAGTTTGATTACCATCTACTGCATGCACCGCATTGAAGCTAATAGATAAATTAAATGGTTGATCAGCTGTCTGATTATTGATAAACGCAATGGCTTGGTCTCCCTTAATTTCAGCTGAATGCCGTTGAGTGCCGTCAGGAAGTTCTACAAAATGAGGAGTACTTCGAGGTGACGGTTCAAAATAATCAAACATGCTTTTAATCAGGCTGTCACGCTCCTCAATTCTAACGCCAAACTTCCCGATAAAACCAGTAGTATACCCCGCTTGCTTTAGCACATATGGATAGGAACTGGCTACATATTCTGCTTTGATGGGGTCCTTACCAAAGGTATAATTGTGCTTTACTTCATACAGTCCGGTAAGAATGGAAGCCCGACTTGCAGCGCAGATAGAGGTAGTTACAAAGGCATTTTTGAATTTTATTCCATTTTTAGCAAGGTTATCAACGGTGGGTGTTTGAACAATCGGGTGACCCTCGCTTGACATCACATCATTGCGTTGATCATCTACGAGGAAAAATAGAATGTTTGGCCTTTGCGCCTCGGTGGTCTCAACGGGGCCACAGCTACTAAAAAATGACAATGCTATGAGTAAATAAAAGAGTGCTCTTAGGTCCAATTTTTCTATCACTTTCATTGATCTAATTTTCATTTAATACTCTTCTTTCATCAGCGTCTCCTACGGATGACACTGATGGGGTTGGTGGTTTAGCCACTCAGAGTCATCTGTAAGAGACTCTGAGTATGACGGTTTCTACACAATACCCATTACTCACTACTCTATACTCAACCTAATTCCCCAAATCAATCTTCTCACCCTTCATCACCTTCTCCCAATACCTCGCCATTGTTTGTCTTACATGCAGAGAAGTGTTTTCTCTTTCAGAAATTCCATGAGAACGCATTGGATAGGACATCATATCAAACATTTTTCCATGTTTGATCAATTCGTTTGCCATGCGCTCAAAACTCTGATAATGCACATTATCATCCGCTGTGCCATGCATGATCATCAAATTGCCCTGTAATTTTTTAGCATGCGTAATTGGTGAGCCTTCGATATAGTTGGCTTCATTGTCTTCCAATAAGCCCATGTAGCGCTCTTGGTAGATATTGTCATACAATCTTTGGTCGGCCACGAATGAAACTGCCAAACCAGATTTATAGATCTCTGGGTATTTAAACAAACAATTCATCGTCATCTGACCACCACCACTCCATCCATGCATTCCTACCCTATCTGTATCGATAAAGCTGTAGGTACTGAACAGTTTTTTGGCAGCGGCTGCCTGGTCGTCGGCCGCTAGCATGCCTATCTGACCATAGATAGATTTTCTCCAATCTCTTCCTCTAGGAGTTTTTGTGCCACGGTTGTCAATACTTACCACAACATTTCCTTGTTGCGCAAGATATTGATGCCAGAGGTCTCCGCCTTGCCATGCATCTTGCACGGTAGATCCAGCAGGTTCTCCATATACGTAAAAGATAATTGGGTACTTGTTAGAAGGATTAAAATTAGCTGGTTTGATCATCCAAGCGTCTAAAACTACGTCACCAATATCAATTTTGATGAATTCCTTTTGGGTAAGCCCTAAAGCATCCACTTTGTCTACCAGTTCTTGATTATCCTCTAATTCCCTCAGCGATTTATGCTTTTGAAGGTTGATCAGCGAAATCTTATTGGGCGTTTTGGAGTTCTGAAAAGTGTGAATCGCAAATTTAGCATTTGCTGAAATCTGATAAGCATGCTGTCCGGACTGGTCCGCAGGACTTACTCTTTCAGGAGCAGCACTTCCGTCAATTTTGCTTCTGTACAGGTAGCGTTGTGTGAAATTTTCTGGAGAAGCGATATAATACACATATCCTCCTTTAGGGTCAATGCAGTTGATTCTCACTACATCAATTTCTCCTCTTGTAATGGTACTCCATTCCTTCCCATCTCTGGACACCTTGTAAAGGTGCAACCAGCCATCTTTTTCACTGGTCCAAGTGAAATACTTTTCATTCTCCAGCCACATGATGTTGTCATGGATGTCTAACCAAGCATCGTCCTTGTCGGTGAAGATATTGTCTAACTCCATGGTCTTGGTATCTCCTACCCAAACCGTATTGGTATTCTGCTTTCGGTTCAATTGCTGAATCATCACCTCATTTGACTTTGGGATAAATTCCATTCTGGCCAAATAGTTGTTGCGTGGATCACCAGGCACATCAAACCATTTCGTCTGACCTCCTAAAGCACTCACAACACCCACCTTTACAGATGAATTCTGAGTACCCACCTTTGGATAAGGCAGCGGGATTAGTGTTGAATAAATTGAATCCACATTGTTGATCATATAGAAGGTACCAGTGCCTTCAGTATCCGAACGCCAGTAGGCAATTTGCTCTCCGTCAGGAGACCATCTGAAACCATCTCTACAGGACAGTTCTTCTTCGTACACCCAGTCAAAGGTGCCATTGACGATGGAAGCGCTGCCATCAAAGGTCAGTTGGGTAACTTCATTCGATTGTATATCTTCTACATAAATATTGTTTTTGCTAACATAAGCCAATCTTGTAGCGTCTGGTGAGAACTTTCCAAACATCATGGTGGTTCGCTCTACTGTCTTGCCCAGTTGGGTCAAATTTCCTGTGTTCATGTCGAGCACCCAATAATCCCCTCGGGTATGGCGCCTCCAAACCCTTCTTGTATTGGTGAAAACCAAGAGCTTTGAATTGTCTGCAGACCATTCGTAGTTTCTTATTGAAAGCGGTGCTGTTTCGCCATGAGGGATTAATGTTTTGGCTGAAACAAGTACCGATCTTTTTCCAGAGTTTGCTTCGTACCTGATGATATCCCTACCTCCAACATCAGAATTCGCTTCTAGGGTGGAATATCCTTTATCATCCTTCATCCACCTGACAGGGCCATAACCCTTTTGACCATAGGTCCCATTCTTATAAATGTCTTCTAATTCCAATGACTCTTGGCCGTTGGAAGCAAACCCAATGAGTAACAGCAGGGGGATTAATAGTAATCGTTTCATAAATTTCTTATTACACATTCTAAATTTATTATTTGGCCTGCATCCTTTTACTAATGAAAAGGTACAGTAGACCACAAGCCAACCATGCAGGTAAGGTGACAAATGACAAGAAGATTTCATATTGAACAGATACTAGATAGAAGCCACCAACAGAGATTAACCATGCCAACATCACCGCCCAATTGAATTGTGTCCCTGTTTTTTCAGCATAAAAGGTTTGGATGCCGAACCTCTTGGCAAACAGGTGTTCAAATACAATAATGGCTCCCACTGGAGCTAAAACAAAGCCATAAAGCGCTACAAAACCAAGCAGTTTCATAGCAAAGGCAGGAAACAGCCCTGCAATGGTAGCGATGGCTCCAGCAATAATAGTAACCCAAAACCTAGATACTTTTGGCAAGATGGCTTGAAATGCCAAACCCGCCCTGTAGATAGTAGGATTAGCGGTGGTCCAACCAGCCAATACCACTGCGATAATTCCGAATACGCCCAAAGCATTATAAGCCAATGGACCCGGTGCTACTGGCGGTGCTTCACCTTGCGATAAAAACGACAATGCTTCTGGTGATTTTAAGTAAACTGCATACAATAAAGCTGCGGCTATCCAGGCCATATAATGACCGATGTACATGCCTGCTGCTGTGGTCCAACCTGACTTGGCTGACTTGGCATACCTGAAAACGGATAGATCTGACATGCCTATGTGCATGGCTGCGTTGCAGAACCATGACCAGATCAATACATGCCAAAAGGTAAATTTTATTTGTCCCGGGAATGGATCAGCCCCTTCTCCCCAAATGGCCCAGAACTCAGTAAAAGAGGAAACGCCTAATTGCCCTAGGGCTACGATGCCTGCCGCCAAGAATGCCAGTACCACAATAGGCGACATCCAATTGGCCATTTTAGAAACGGTATTGTATCCTTTCGCTGCGATTATAGAGATTACTGCGCCCACCAGAATTACGATGATGACCCAAGTCATTCCATTGGGTGTGGTGTCGGTGAGTTTGGGCATTTCCACATCAAAGGGCACGCCTACAGCAGTGGCCGATACGGTGATCATGGCGCCTGCGAGAAAGCAGAACAACACGCCATTGGCAAGGTTATAAAAGACAACCAGTTTTCTTCCGCTAATTTTTTCTAAATGGAAATAGAGGGTGAACCTGTGCTTGACCGCAATATTTGCGGTGAGGTAACGCCAACATAAAACCGCCAGTAGGTTTCCAAGTAGCAAACCAATAATGAGATCAAAAGCACTTACGCCTGCCGTGAGGAACAAAGGACCGATCATAAACTCTGTACCTGCGGCATGCTCACCGGCATACATGCCTAAAAAACTCTTCCAACTTTTAAGTGATCCTTTTGCTACAGGCGCTCTTTCAAATTCTTGACTTTGGCTTGGTAAAGATTCGTTTTCCACTATAATTTCAAATTAAGAATAATAGTGGAAACTAGCTAAATCACGGGGCTGATCTATCCTGTCCTGTCCTGTGAATATGGACTTCTTGTGGGACTAGCTGAACTTCCGTTTGAGGAAGATGACCAGATGCTTCTGGAGGTTCTTCCTCCATGGACGCAATGGCATGGCAAAGCCCAAAGGGTATCTGATAATTGTAGAAATGAAAGTCCTTAGAGCTGATGGTTCTTTTACTCTTATCCCATTTTCATGAATAGTAATTTGAGC
>Ga0115558_1001401_pt1 | contig 14845 bp, 17 predicted proteins | sample COGITO_mtgs_1104_4_FD_87279 | JGI IMG/M metagenome (GOLD analysis project Ga0115558, IMG submission 87279) | Pelagic marine microbial communities from North Sea - COGITO_mtgs_110426 | ecosystem: Environmental > Aquatic > Marine > Epipelagic | place: Germany:Helgoland, sampling site Kabeltonne... | reverse complement strand
TCTTAAAAGCCAAATCAACGATTTGGCGGTGTTGGTAAATAGCACTGAACTTTCTTAAACCACTAAACGTCCTATTTGCTATATATAGTGTTATCACCTTATTTAATCAACGTGATAGGAGTTGTCATAATGCTCTTCAAACTCTTTTCTATATTGTTCTAATGAAAGTTTCAATTCTTTGTTTACAGGATCCATTTTTATTAATGTTTCAAATGTCTTTACCCTTAATTGAAACAGTTTCATTCTTAGGTTAGAGAAAAGATTTGGTAAACCAATATTATGGTACTCCCAATTTCTTGAAACGAACGGATTTTCATAGTATGGAAATTTCTCTATTTTGCTATAGTCCAAGCCTGCTTTATCAAATAGACTCTTTAAGTCATTTTCCAATGTTTCTGAACTGTCAGATTGAGAACAAGTTTCGCAATAGTTATAAATTAAGTTTATTCCTTCAAGTATTTCATTATAGAGTGCTGATTCGTTGAAATTGAAATCCGTTTTCATTTTCAGGTCGTCAAGTTCAAATACTTTGTCTTTTTGACGAGACCAATAATAATTTGATTCTTTCGAAATTTGTTCAATCATTTCTTTTGATAATTGCTTGCCCGATTCGGTAAACTGAGATTCGTGATTTAGTTTAATTTCTAAAAGTTTTTCTTCTTTAAAAGAGTCCGTTTCTTTGTGATGACGGTGGCACATGAACAAAAGGTTTTCGGGTGCTCGCCTTTGCTCATCAGTTTGGTTCTTGTCATATCTTTGTCCACCTACATTTGCAGCTTTAATATGACAGAGTTGAGCTATATATAATCCATCATCATTAAATATTGGATGATTACAACCCAGGAAAGCACATTCATTGCCAGACCTTACATAAAGAAGTTTGTATGTTTCTGCTGAAGGTAGTTTTCTCATTTTGTTTTATTGGTGATAACGGTTGGGCTAAAATACGTAAAATTGGTTTGGTAGGTAAGGTTATGCTTTTTAGCGGTTGTTATTAGCAGGCGTTTTTTTATCTTCTATTTTTATCAATTCATATGATTGAAGAACATTTTCTAAATCCTTTGGTTCGAAAAAGTATTTGTCATCCCAAATATGAAAACCATATCCATTATTCTCTAAAAAAGCTTTTAAACCTTTTCCTTCTATTTCAATAAGCAAACCAACATCTAGTAAATTTGAATAGGCAGGGTTTACATTGTCCGCTTCTTCTGATTTTGGATGGCATATTATTTCTTCTCCTCCACCTGAAGATTGAGCAATCAAGTTATCAAATGGGTCATTTTTTCCTTTTAGGATACTTTTTATTTTATGTCCGATTCTATTTACTAATTTTTTAGTTTCAGAGTAGTTTTGAAAGTTCGAGAAATATAGTAAAGTTCTAACAATGTAAACTTTATCTATGTTTTTATTCTCACAGACAAGTTTAGTATGTTCTGTTGGTTTAAATGGTTTGTCTATTCTGTTTAGTTCCGCAATAATGGCTTCATCAAAATCATTTTGAGTATCAGCTTTTTTATCAATGCAGTCTAATGATAAATGGTAATTTCCGTAGTCAAATATATAACAAACAAAATCCCACCAAATTTTCTTTGGTTGATTATTCAATAGGTGTTGAATAAGTCCTATTTCTTTGTCTTCATAAATGTACTGTTTCATTTTTATTAATGACTGCTAACACTTTTATATGTGTAGTGCACATATATTCTCTATATATATTGTGATTTGTAAACGTTTACAAGCGTTTGTAATTGGATATAATATAGGAGCTGTGTTTTCATTTTGTCAAATGTACAAAGCCCCATTCATCCACGCAATACCCATAGGTGTATTTTATCAATACGATTTAGAAAATGTAAGGGTTAAGTATAGTAGGTAAACGTAAGAAGTTGGCACCAATTAAGTCTGTACTATTATAAGATGCACTGACAAGTGAGGTGGACACGGATAGTATTACTATCTAAATGCATAAGTAGAATAACACGGAGAGTGGAACATCAAAAAAAAAGGCTATCCCAACAGACAAAAAAAACACCTGAAACTATTGATCATTAAGCCAACTCATCTCATTGTATATTCTTCATCCACTCATTTTCATTATTCTTTTGCTCCAAAAGTCTTTTATATATCAATCTCAGAAGATTAAGTGTTTCTGGCTCACTAGGACTAATCGCAGTTAGACCTTTCCGTAGTTCCTCAATAGCATTCATAATATCCGAATTGTGAACCCCAAAACCTTTTTCTATTACGTTTTGAAGTAACATTACTCCTCCGGCACCTGCTGCCGATGTTGCAACATCTTTTCCAGTTGAACTAGGATTTTCTTGCGGTTTTTCTTGAGCTTTTTCTATCGATCCTAGTACTTTTGGTTTATTCATCTGGTGGTTGCTAGACCGACAGGAATTGCTACAAAACTTTTGGTCGCTACGTTTAGGGGTGTAGAGTTCACCGCAGTGCTTGCAACTGAATCTCCGGGTATGTATTCCTTCCATCATAATAATCTACTATCTACAAAAGCTTTTACATCCTCAAAGCGAAAGAGGATCTTATTTCCAAGGTTAGAGTACTTAATCTTTCCTTCCACTCTCCAGGTATACAGCGTCCGAGAAGATACCTTCAGCAGTAGCTGCACCTCTTCACTCGAGAGATAGTAATTCTCAAGGGTATTGCCCTTATTGTTTTCCTCAAGTTTATCGTGGAGCGTATCCACTTTAGCCAATAGATGCTTGAGGGTATCCTCATCTATCACTAGTATTTTTTGGTTCATACTCCAAAGCTACCGCCACAAGGCCTTGTTTTCCCCCCCCATGGTTGCATACGCACCCCCAGACGCATATGTTTTTTTGAGGCTAATATTGACCATAAATGACTCACAAACAGAATGTTACAACCTTTTAAGAAAAAAAACCATTTTTCTACTTTTTTTGTCCCTTTGTTACTCTTAAAAGGAGTGTTTTAAGTCCTACTTAAGAAAAATAACGTTTAAATATTACTATTTCTTTGACCAGAAAAAGCAAAAAAGGAAGAGTGCTGAATGGAGACACTAGCAACAAATCATGGTTGGGTTTGCAGGGGTTAAAATCGGCCAAAATGATTGTCAGCAGAGTGTCATGAATAAAAAATGTTTCGGTAATGTTACGGAAATAAAAACAGCGACTTGTAAGTCGCTGTTAATCAAACACTTATGAGCGTTTCTGTGGGCCCACCTGGACTCGAACCAGGGACCACCTGATTATGAGTCAGGTGCTCTAACCAGCTGAGCTATAGGCCCGGTTAGATTTTCCTCTTTTTCAAAAGGAGTGCAAAAATAGCTACGTTATTCAATTGCACAAATAAAAAAAGACGACTTCAGTCATCTTTTTTTATTTTGGCTTTTTCGGTAAGCCAATCCTACGATTTTTTTACTGGCTTTAAGTAGTCCGTAAGGCAGTATCCTACTATACCATCGCCACTTACCTTGTGCCACTTGGCACTGTGTTTTTGTATTAAGTTTACCGTAGCATTGGGAGGAAACTTGCCTACAATCGCATCGTTCTTACTCGGTCCTTTTCTACAGTTGAGATTCTTCCCGTTGGTTGCTAATTTATACTTTACCCCTAAGTGAGACAGGTCGGCTAGGTTCATCTTATTTGTGATCGAAGTGACTCCCTTTGCCTTTAGTATTTCTAGCGCCTTCGACACAGTTTCTCCATCGTATGCAGTGCCGGTGACCGTCACTGTTCCCGTATCCCCTGTTACCTGCAGATTCTCAATAGAGAGATTGGCTTCTAATAGAGCACCCAGTAGCGGATTTATCTCTTTCTCTTTTGTAGTTTCTTTCTTTTTAAATACGTCAAATAATCCCATAATTTTATTCTTTTACTTTAAATGTCATTGATTGTTCGCCTGAAGTAAGTTTAAGCATACGCTCAGTAAGCTGTACATCGTACACCACGCGGGCTCGATCAGCTTCTAAGATTAGCTTAGTGGCATCTTCATTAATTTCAAATGTACCTGTCTCATAAAGTGCTCCACTTATGGAATACTTGCCATCTTTTGAGAAGGTATATGTAATTCCTTCCCTAGTTATATCAGCTAGCATGCCACTATCCACATATAGACTATCGTATTGATTCAAACTCCACATATTGTAGATTTTTGATGATGGATTTCTCGTGCACGCTGTCAGAAAAAGAGACACAGCAATAAACGCAATAGGGCCTAAACGCTTGGTCTTTTTCATTGGTTGTTATTTTTAATAAATGACTGCAGGCTAAGTATATCTACTTCAGTATACCATCTATGGTTATGTAACTAACCGAGTGATATCCTGGTCTAGCTTTGGCATACACCTCTCTTGCCCAAGCTTTGTTCTCTGGCGTGGATGCTAACCTACTGTATATCGGGGTCAAAAACTTTCGTCTTCCTACCCGTTCTAAAAAAGAAGCCATCGCTGGATATGCAGGCTTGTAGGATTGCTCTACTACGTGCTTAAACCAATCGCATGCAATCTCACTATTTCCTGTTTCTGTAAACGAGAAAGCAGCGTCTAACTCCTCCATTTTCTCCAGATTAAGATTCCTTAATCCTCGTAAAAAGTAAAGCCAATGGTGTGTAGTATATCCTTCTGTATTTATTTTATCTGCACTTATTCTCCCATTATTATATTTAGCTAATGAAGACTCTACCTTGTCCAACTCCTGTGAATAGGGTTCTGGACAGTTATGTGGTAGCCCCGGTTCATAAATCCACTCATCGGCACCTAGGTCCACGCTTTCCTCATCCGTCAATAAGTGATCACTTAGGTAGTTTATAAATCGCTCGGTGTTCATTGGCTTAAACTTATTGACAGTGAAATAGGTACGTAAAAAAGAATCGAAACGCTCTCTCCCAACTATCGACTCCGTCGTTTGTAGAAAAAACCTTCCTTTTTCGTACGCTACATCTGTCAATCCATCATCCGGGTCTCGACCATCTAACTCTAAATAAAGGTGTGTGTCAGTTTCTCTTCCTTCTTTTTCTAGCTCGTCTATGGTATTCACTAAATCACCCATTCCTAACTTTGTAAGCATATCTGCGTAGGGTTTACCAAATATCTTCTCCATTATTCGTTGTTCGAAGTAAACCGTAAACCCTTCATTTAACCAGAAGTCGTTCCACGTTTCATTGGTCACCAGATTGCCACTCCAGCTATGAGCTAACTCGTGAGCTATAAGAGACACCAAGCTTCTGTCACCTGCTATAATCGTCGGTGTAGCAAAAGTCAGTCTTGGATTTTCCATTCCTCCAAAAGGAAAACTCGGCGGAAGAATAACTACATCATACTGCCCCCACGCATAGGGTCCGTAGAGCGCTTCAGCACTATCTATCATACTCTGCATGCTCGCTAACTCATATACTGCCTTATCTAGCATTTGAGGTTCAGCAAATACCCCTGAGTTCCTTCCCATACGCTGATATTCTAAATCGCCAACCGTGAGGGCGAGCAGATAAGAACTTATTGGCTGATCCATTTTAAACGTATATACTCCATCTGCACTTTTTGTAGTCCCGTTCTCTGCACTCATCAGTGCGATTAAATTTGAGTCCGTTTTTATTTTAGCATCATACGTGAATTTCACCCCAGGTCCATCTTGACATGGCACCCACGTGCGAGCAAGAATGGCCTGAGACTGGCTGAATAAGAAGGGATGTTCTTTACCCAGCGTCTGTTCTGGAGAAAGCCACTGCAATGCTTTTGCATCTGGACTGGTAGCATATGAAATCTCTACCCATTTCGTAGTAGGCTCTATGACAATACTAAGAGCTTGTCCCAAAATATCACTCTCCTTTCCTAACGAGTAGGTAGTTGATTCCCCATTATCAAGAATTATCTCCTCAATTTCTAAGTTTCCAACATCCAAAACAAGCACCTCAGACTGCGTTAAATTATCGAATTCTAGTCGTGCACTTCCACTAAGCACTTTTCTGTCAAAATCGGTAACCAGGTCAAGCGAGAGATGCTTTACTCTGACTTCATTAAAATTGGCAAACGAATGGTCATCTTTTTGTAATATTAAAAAATCGCTAGAATCCTTGTCTTTAGGACTCCCACACCCCACAACTGCTAGTATTATGACCCACAAGGTCATCCGTAACTCATTTCTCATCCTTTCCTATTTGTTTGCCTACAAAGTAAGCCAATACGGCATAACCACGTATAATCAATTGTCATAATTTATTAATCCACAATTGCTCAACTTGTTTGAAATAAAAAATAGAGTATTTTCGTTGACCTAAAAAAATGTGGCATAACATTTGGCTATATTTAGATAGACTTAAAAGAAATGAAAAAAATAATTCTTACACTACTATTTTTTAGTGCGTTTGGCATCACTGCCAATGCACAGTCTTGGGACGATCAGTCTTGGGACGACTCTGGTGATGGATGGGGTGATGACTCAGACAACAGCGCAGACCAAGGAGACTACAATTATGACCAAGGTTCTGGAAGCACAGCTAGCGATTTTACAGATTCCTCTGGCGGAGACGACAGCTGGGGAGATGATGGCGGCTGGGGAGACGACGGCGGATTTGACTACGGGTCAGGTGGAGACGGTTATGTCCGTTCTGCTAGACCGACTACAGAGCATAAACCTTATGAGCGTTTTACCGGAATGCCGTATGACAGTACTTCACAGTTAGTGACTTACGTAGAAATAGTAGAGGTAATAGTACCGGATAGGTTTTTAGATCTAGGTGGAGAAGATTACTCTATTTCTGACTCGTTATATGCGCGTGCTATTAGCTGGATGCAAACTCAGTTTGGAAAAAGAGAAGCCAAGCAAATGATAGACAGAGCTGGTGTAGCCACTTCAGGAAAAGAAGGGCAAACAATAAAAGCCTACGTAACTATGCCACTAGTGGTGCAGCTCAACAAGTACCAGACTGTAGAAGCAGGAACCATAGAGTTCGACATGGAGTTACGCTTCAAAGACGAGAGATACCGATACAAGTTTGAGAATTTCATACACGTTCAAAAAAGCTCCGCAGGAGATAAAACACCAGATGAGACGTATATGGAGTATTACTTGACCGCTAAAAGGAACATCAGAAACAACGATAAAATACTTATCGCCTGTAATAACCAAATGAACAAATTAATAGACGGTCTGAAAGCAACTTGCGAAGCGACTCCGTTTATCGATGATGATGACTGGTAATACGAAGCATCATTAAAAATGCTAAAATCCCTTGCGTGTACGTAAGGGATTTTTTTATATAAATAGATTTAAATACCCTGCTACTTGCTACATATAAACTAAACCCATAGACTATCAATGACAAGCAATACACAAGAATGGCTAGACGCTTTTAAACATCTACGACTGCATTTTTCCTTGCTGTTACTGCCGGTGTATCTGTTCGCATTGTCACAGGTTCAGGTAGTAAACGCAACCAATGCCATCATCACCTTTGTAATTTTACACATACTCGTATACCCTGCAAGCAACATATTTAACAGCTACTATGATAAGGATTTAGGCAGCGTAGGAGGACTCAAAAATCCACCACCACCGAATAGAAAAATGTTGTGGCTCGCTAATATTCTTGATCTTCTAGCTTTATTACTCGCCCTTTTTATCAGCGACACAATTGTCTCTACATTAGCATTTCCTGTCTTAGTATTCGTCTACATAGTAGCTTCACGTCTTTATAGTTATAGACCTATACGATTAAAAGCCTACCCTTTTATAGGCTTTCTAGTTATCCTTTGCATCCAAGGGGCGTTTACCTTTCACTTAGCTTTCAAGGGTTGTTACGACAGCTTCAGCAGCTGGCCACCCAATGCAATGGTATTTCCAAGTAACACATACATTTTTGCGCTCTTGGCCTCTTCTTTCCAAATAGGAGCCATCTACCCCCTTACCCAAATCTACCAACACGAAAGCGATCTGGCGGACGGGGTTACCACGTTGAGCTATAAACTCGGATACAGAGGTACATTCATATTCGCTGGTGCTATGTTTGGTATCGCTACACTCTTCTACTACCTGCACTTTAAGGAAACCAACATTAATTCGTTTTACCTATTTACCACAGTTCAAGTCCCAATCATTGTCTATTTTATATATTGGGCAAGGAAAGTATGGCACAACACTCAGTATGCCGACTATAAACATACCATGTATATGAACGTGATTGCTGCAGTGATTTTAAATCTATTCTTCCTTTACTTGGTTATAACATGATACATTGAGTTACATCGTAGACATAGGAACCGCCGTACCCAAACACTCACTTTCACAAGATGAGTTTTACGCTATCTATTCCTCCATGACTGAGGATACAGACATACAGCGTAAAATCAAATTTCTAACTTCGAGAAGTGCCATAAATAAGCGGAACTGTGTAGAGCCAGATATCAAAAAGCTCATAGCCATGCCCCTAGAACAAAAGCTAGCTGTCTATCACTCATCTGCGCTGGAACTCGCTATAGAGGCCATAGAAAACAACACCGCATTTAAAGCGAATAAAGATACTATCACCGATATTATTTTCATCAGCTGCACCGGCATGCAAGCTCCAGGAGTAGAGATCGACCTTATTAACCACTTTAACCTCAATACGAACATCAGACGCTACAACGTGAATTTTATGGGCTGCTATGCAGCACTGACGGGACTGCGCATGGCCAATGATATTTGCAACACCCCAAATAGAACAGTATTGATGGTCTCAGTGGAGCTCTGCACGCTTCACTTTCAGCATAAATTTATAGACGACTACTTACTGTCTAACTCCATTTTCGCAGATGGAGCAGCTTCCGTCCTACTCTCATCTGCCCATAAAGGTGCCAAACTCAAGCTTGAAGATTTTGAGTCTCGGCTAATACCTAACTCTAAAGATGAAATGAGTTGGAAAATATCACCAGAAGGATTTCTAATGACACTGTCTAGTGATGTTCCAAAGAGCATTAAAGCCTCGCTTGAGGAACAACACCTGTTTGGCAAAGAGCCGAATACCACCGGGTGGGCAATACACCCAGGAGGAAAGCAAATCGTAGACGGCATAAAATCCAGTTTGCACCTAGATGAATCGGAAGTATTGGCCTCTAGAAAAGTACTCTTGGAAAATGGAAACATGTCCTCCGCCACGATACTCTTCGTACTGAAAGAGATGCTCACCAACAGACCCTCTGATAAAAAGGAATTAATCGCATGTGCATTTGGTCCAGGACTTACCTTGGAGTCAGCACTTATATCTTATGTTTAAGCATCGCTCCCATACCAAGGAACTGCTAGACGGAAAAGTAGCTGATAAAGACCTGATTCTTAACTTAAAAGAACTACATTCAATCAACACATTACTAGGAGGTTACACTATATCCATAAATGCTTTAAAGAAAATAAATCTTCAAAACCAAAATATAGTAGACATAGGCTCCGGAGGAGGAGATATGCTACACGAGATATACAAATACACGCAAAAGAAGAATGTATCATGTAACCTATACGGAGTAGACCTAAAAGAAGTCTGTACCGCATATGCCTCGGCTCATTTACCGAAACAACTTTCCTTCATAACGGATGATTACAGAAATGTCAATAATCATATCAACCACATAGACATTCTGCATGCGTGTCTATTTACCCACCACCTCAGTGACGACGAGATTATACAACTTGTCCGCTTCGCTATAGAAAATAAAAGTATTCTAGTAATCAACGACTTGGAAAGAAATGCATTAGCCTATTATTTAATTAAAGGCTTGACACAAGTCTTCTCCAAATCACATCTGGTTAAAAACGACGCGCCTCTTAGCGTTCTTCGGGGATTTAAGAAAAAGGAATGGATAACGTTGCTGAACAAAGCTGGAGCACGTGATTATTCTGTGAAGTGGAAATGGGCATTTCGCCATCAGATTATAGTCCATGGATAAGTATGATGTAGGCATAATAGGTGCAGGAATAGCAGGCAGTTGTTTGGCTATCTTATTAGCAGATGCAGGTAAAAAAGTAGTAGTCTTCGAAAAAGAGGATTTCCCCAGTCACAAAGTATGCGGAGAGTTTATTTCCTTAGAGTCGTATGCCTTTTTTAAATCACTAGGTCTTCCCCTCGATGATTGGAATCTTCCCGTTATTAAACAGCTAAAACTCACCTCACAAAAGGGTGGTGAACTGAATTCCAAACTCAACATCGGAGGGTTTGGTCTCAGTAGATATAAACTAGACTATGAACTGGCAGAGCAGATGAAACGTTCAGGGGTCACTTTTTATGCTAAAGAAAAGGTGCTATCGGTTGACCACAAAACAATTACCTCTACAGATCACAAGATTCACGCAGATCTAATCGTGGGTTCTCACGGCAAATATGCCGCAGGATACCTTAAAGCGTCAAAAACCACTTCTAACCGCAACTTCTTAGGTGTAAAATACCATATCAAAGGAGATTTCAGGGACGATTTGATTTCGTTGCATTCCTTCGATGGAGGGTACTGCGGCATGAGTAAGGTAGAAGACGATCTCTATTGCCTGTGCTATCTAGCAGACGCAGCCAAGCTAAAAGAGCAAAATAACTCCATAGAACAATTAGAGAAAAAGGTACTTTGGAAAAACAAACGGCTCAAAGAAGTATACCAAAAAGCAACATTCGTTTGGGATAAACCCTTAGTAATAAGCAATGTGAAATTTAACAAACAATCACTGTTTAACGATCAAATGCTCTTTGTAGGTGACGCCGCGGGAAGTATCAGCCCTCTCAGTGGTAATGGCATGAGCATAGCAGCTCGTAGCGCTCTTCTTCTCTCACAATTAATTCTAGAGCATACTGATTTTAAATCTCTTACCAAAATATACGACAAAGAGTGGGATAGCCACTTTGGCGGCAGAGTGAACAAAGCTGAACTACTGAATTCGATTATGCTTAACCCTACGTACCATCATTGGATACTGAAGCTGCTTAACTCCATCAAACCTCTTCGAGACAAGGTCGTAAATGACATGCAGGGAAAACCCTTTGTAAGGAATTCGCGCATTATTCGTTAATTGGTTTACCAATTAAAAGAGCGTAATGAAACTGCGTATATCGATTCTAATTTTAATCACCTCCTTCGGCACAGGTAAATTGGCCTTAGCTCAAAAGAAGGATAGTACAAAGCAGGTAACTGTTTTGCCTCTTCCTAGCATATTCTTTACCCCAGAAACAAATTGGGGGTTTGGAGCCACACTACTTGGGTTTTACAAACCCAACGATACACTTACCCGAAAATCAAACGCCCAAGTCTTCGTTGATGTCACGGTGATGGGTCAAGCATCATTTCAAAGTGACTTTAATCTTTTCACCAAAGGGAACCACTTCTATATTAAAGGCTCACACGACCTCAGTAAGTTTCCCGAATTTTACTTTGGGATAGGAAATACCAACATGGAAGATGACCGCTGCTTGATAGATATTGCCTATTTTGATGCAAAACTGGCACTCTACCACCAACTGAAACCAAACTTTTACATTGGTACCATTTTGCATCATCAACACTTAACTAGCATAGACAAAAATATAGAGCAGCATAATTTTAGTATCGGTGAGATGGGATATCAGTCTACGGGAACGGGAATAGGTCTGCTCATAGACAAGCGAAATCATCTACTTAATCCTTCCGAAGGGTATTACCTCGAAACCAAGCTTTCCAAATATTTTGATGGAAGTCATATGACTCATGGGTTTAATAATCATGTATTAGATGCTAGATACTACCATACATTCAATAAACTGGTCTTGAACACTAATCTATATACCGTACACAATACCGGTACCGTTCCGTTCAGAATGATGCCTTTTCTAGGGGGTCCGCGTTTTATGCGAGGATACTATGCAGGCCGATTTAGAGATAATAATATCAGTTTTGCGCAAGCAGAGGTCCGTAGAAAGCTATTTTGGCGAATAGGCATAGCAGCATTTTCAGGGGCTGGGCAAGTCTACAACAACCTTAATGAATTTAACATCAACAGGTTTCACTTCAATTATGGTGGTGGACTGCGTTTCCAATTGAACAAAGATTCACCTGCAAATATTCGATTTGATTATGGCAAAACTAGAGACAGTCATGGCTTCTATATCGTCTTTGGTGAATGCTTCTAGAACTAATTTATAGTAAAAAATGAATAGAATAATTACAGTACTATTAGTGTGCTTATGCTTTTCCAGCTTTAGCCAAACTTCCCAGCAAAATCATGATTTTGGACTAGCACTCTCCTATGTTCCTAAAGAAGTGAATCTATCGCTCTCTTGGAAACAGACCTACGGCATCACTGCAAACAAAAAGTTCAAACTAGGCTACGGAGTGCGATTCAATACGTATGCTAATAAAGACAAATACTATGTGACAGCTCCTGCTTACCTTACTAGTGGTGAAAAAGGACCACACGTCCTATTCATAGAAAACCTACAGGAAAATATAGATACTTTTCATGTCGCAAACGCACAACACAATTCTATAAATGCTGTAATCTACCTGGAGTATGACTTTTCCGAAAAATGGGGAATTGGCTTTAATATAGATGCAGCTGGCATAGCTTTTGGAGGTAGCAGAGAGGGGAAGATGATCAGCAGCAATAGACCAATTACAAGTCCGGAAATGGTAGTAGCTAAACCAACTCCGTACAACGTGTTATTAGTCAGTGATAATGACATTGGGATGCTTAATAGTGAGTTGTATGCTACTTATAATTTCAATCAGAAGCTGTCAGTAAATGCTGGTCTTACGTTTCTATTTACAGAATACACCACGGAGCAAGAAATACCTTACAATGACAATAACGATAGATTCAGATACAAGTCATTGATGGGAATGCTATCCGTCCATTTTAAACCTTTTAACAATTAAAAAAACAACCAACAATGAAGAAATTAAACATACTACTCGCATTTGCTTTCATATCTTTAGCAGCCATTGCCGCTACTAGCTGGACACCTACTACAGGCTCTGTAGTTTTTCATATCAAAAATGCAGGAATCACAGTAGACGGTAAATTCTCTGGACTAGCGGCAGCTATCAAATTTGATGAGAATGACCTAGCCAACTCAAGCATCTACGCATCTGTGAAAGCAGCTACTGTAAATACAGGCATAGATAAACGTGACGAGCACTTACGCAAAGCAGAGTATTTTGATGTAGCAAATCATCCTAAGATAGAAATGCGTTCTACTTCATTTACGAAATCTGAGAGCGGGTTTACAGGTCAATTTGATGTTACCATAAAAGGTAAAACAAAGAATTTAGCGTTACCGTTTACTTTTGACAATAAAGGCGAGACTGGCACTTTTAAAGGAACGCTTAAACTAGACCGTCTTGATTTTGCTGTGGGAGAAAGCGGATTCATACTCAGTGATGATGTAAAAATAGAAATCACCCTAAACGTCAAGCAATAAGGGTATATATTAATAAGGCAGCCGTGCTCCCTTTTTTAGTTACTCTTCAAACAACTCCACCTTCTTAGTCTGAGTCACTAAGTCGGTAAATTTCCCTTTGTATTTGGTAGCACGTACGATATGATTATCTATCCAGTGGTAGTTTCCTCCGCGTGGTTTGCCATAGAGTACTCCATGGTGTTTAAACCCATGCTTCTTTAGCCATGCATCGGTAACTTCTTTGTGCTCAACAGTTCGAGAAGTAAAAAATGTAATTATATGCCCTTCATCGTACCAACGATTTAACGTTTCCAAAGCGTCTGGGAATGGTTCACACGTCACCATTCTCTCTGGTTCTTCGTTTGGCACATCTTCTGTAATCGTCCCGTCTATATCAATCATATAATTTTTAATATGACTGGGTAATTGAGGGCTTATGAGGTTCCCGTCTTTGTCAAATAGTTCGTTGAGGTCTTGTTTGTTTGGCATAGTTTACGAAACTACCTCTGCATCTTCAAATTTCGCAACATCTCTGAATCTTTCTAATTCACGAGTTATCCGCTTAAACACAAATACGGCAACCGCTGCATCATCGATTAAGCCTATCGGACCTAAGGCAAGCGCGGGTAAAAGGTCTAAAGGGTTTAGGATGTACAAGAGGCCAACGAGTGAAAAAAGAATAGTTCGTTTTTTGATGCGGTACTCTCCCTTCCACACTGCCCGTATCATTTTTATAAAGTCTTTTGCATCGTCTTCCCAGGTCGTATAGTTAGCAGTAGCCTTCTTGGCTCCTTTCAATCCTTTGAGGATGGATATCGTTCCCAGTAATTTCTTCATCTTTCGTATCTTATTTTAAAGTATAATTGTCACCACCTTGGCCACACCTAATACTAAACAAAAAGCGTACCTCCAGCTGCATTTGGCAGTGTTTCTCTTTGGGTTTACCGCTATTCTCGGTAAACTGATAACGCTTGAGCAGACCGCTTTGGTATGGAATCGCTTATGGATAGCAGTTCTTGGACTCATTTTTATTCCTAGAGTATTCAGAGGTATTCTATCCATCAAAAAGTCTAATTTACTTATATTTTCAGGCATCGGGGTATTGGTTGCCTTACACTGGCTCACCTTTTATGGTAGTATCAAAGTAGGAAATAGTGCTTCGGTCACGTTAGCTTGTCTCGCTACTTCATCTCTTTTCACTTCCATCTTAGAGCCTCTCATCACCAAATCCAAGTTTCAATGGGTGGAACTCCTCTTGGGACTTCTGGTCATAGTGGGCATTTATTTTCTGAGTGGCGTAGGCGAAGCATACTATTTGGCAATTGTTATAGGTATCATTTCCGCATTTCTTGCTGCACTATTTAGTACGTTGAACAAGAAATATATCACCGGTCAAAACTCACTGTCCGTTAGTACCATAGAGCTAGCTGCAGGATTTATCTTTATATCTGTGTGCTATCCGATACTTCAACACCTATTT
>Ga0115558_1001389_pt1 | contig 14917 bp, 13 predicted proteins | sample COGITO_mtgs_1104_4_FD_87279 | JGI IMG/M metagenome (GOLD analysis project Ga0115558, IMG submission 87279) | Pelagic marine microbial communities from North Sea - COGITO_mtgs_110426 | ecosystem: Environmental > Aquatic > Marine > Epipelagic | place: Germany:Helgoland, sampling site Kabeltonne... | reverse complement strand
CCTTCTTCTTCTACTGCACGCACTGCACGTTCAAAAGCCGCTACTGCATCTTTATCGATCAATGGCCCTACGTGGTTCTTTTCGTCGAGTGGGTCACCTATTCTAAGCTGTCCATAGGCGTTCACCATCTTTTTCTTAAAGTCTTCAAAAACCGTCTCTTGGATTAAGATTCTGCGTGTACTTGTACACCGCTGACCGGCGGTACCTACTGCACCAAATACAGCTGCCACTAATGCATTATCAAAGTTTGCCTTTTCACTAATAATCATCGCATTGTTCCCTCCAAGCTCAAGCAAAGACTTGCCCAAACGAGCTCCTACCACTTGACTTACTCTGCGTCCCATGCGGGTGCTTCCTGTAGCACTTATCAGAGGAACACGCTTATCCTTAGCCATCACCTCTCCTATCTTATAGTCCCCTATTACTAGGTTAAAGAGTCCTTCTGGAAGGTCATTTTCTATAATTACTTCCTGCATTAGATTATGACAAGCAACTGCTGTGAGCGGAGTTTTTTCACTTGGTTTCCATATCGTAACATCACCACATACTGCAGCTATCATACTGTTCCACGCCCATACTGCCACAGGAAAATTGAAAGCAGATATCACACCTACTAAACCGATAGGATGCCACTGCTCATACATTCTGTGTTCCGGGCGCTCACTGTGCATCGTCAGTCCGTATAGCTGACGGCTAAGTCCTACAGCAAAATCACAGATATCTATCATCTCCTGCACCTCGCCTAATCCCTCTTGGTAGCTTTTACCCATTTCTAGACTAACTAGCTTACCCAGATCATTTTTACGTTGGCGCAGTTTTTCTCCGTACTGACGCACTATTTCACCACGTTGAGGAGCAGGCACTTTTTTCCAATAAGCAGCTGCTTCTTGCGCCATTTTTACCACATGTTCGTACTCGCTGTGGCTTGCATACACTGCTTCTCCCAGTTTCTCTCCTGTCACCGGAGTAAAAACCTCTATGGTCTCAGTGCCCAGTGAAGTGATCCACTGCCTACCTGTGCATATACTCTCATTTTTTGCCTTAATGCCTAAGTCCGTTAATAGTTCTTGTGTTGTTTTTGCCATATGATAATCGTTGCGTTGCGAAGGTACGCAAATGGGTCAAAGGCTAAAAGAAGAAAGGTAAAAGGTTTATAACCGAATAACATTCACAAACATTCTATACTTTTGTCATATGACTAGAATGCAAACCCTTTCAATATTTCTCCTTTCCATAATCATAAACGCCTGTTCTAGCCCAGATGATATTCCTAAAGCTGAATCTAACCCTTTCGGCTATATAGAAGCAGGAAGCACTCTAAATGCTTATAGCAAAACAGTAAATGATACTATAGGAATTGAAGTACTATTAATTTCACAAGTTTTTAGTGATAGCAGAAGCTACGACCTTGATAATGACGGAAAAGACGACATAAATTTTCTATGCATTGGGGGTGGCAGCGACGAAAATACTTGGGGAATGAATACACATATAACACCTTTAGATAGCCATGAAATCGTGGTAACTGAATGCAATCATCCGTGGAATAGAGATAGTCTCTCTCCATTTTCTTTAACTAAAGGCAGTGACATTAGTAGTCAATCCTATTTCAAACAAAAATCAAAGAGTACATATGGATTCGCCTTCACTGATGACGGATCCAACGGTTCGGGAAATTGCTGGGGTAATGAAGATTATAAGTTTATTGGTATCAAAATAAAGAAAGAGGATTCTTACGCATACGCTTGGATCAAATTAGCAATAAAGACCGAAGACAAGAATCTTGAAATTATCATTGACTCTTTTGGTTCTAGAGAATAATGAACTTTTCACTCCATACCCTTCACTACTCACCGCAAATCCTTAGCTTTGCCCGTAATGAAGTACCCAAGATTAAACAAAGAGATTTTTATAGAAAATAGAAAACGTTTTGTGGCCGAGATGGAGCCGAATAGTATCGCTATATTCCATAGCAACTACCAATACAGTTGGAATGGTGATGCAGTATATAAATTCAAGCAAAACTCGGATATATTTTGGGCAAGTGGTATAGATCAAGAAGAGAGTGTGTTGGTCCTTTATCCAGATTGTCCTATTCCTGAATATAGAGAGTGCCTTTTCTTGGTGGAAACCAATGATAAAATAGCGGTATGGGAAGGATACAAATACCCGAAAGAGGATGCTACTGCAACTAGTGGAATCGAAAATGTCTTCTGGAATAACGACTATATGCAGCAACTGCGTCAAGTGATTAACCTAGCAGATAATGTATACCTCCCGTTAAACGAAAACGACAGATTCAATCCTAAATCTCCTACTAAAGCAATAGACTTTGCCAAGGAAATGATGGACCTCTACCCGATGCATACCTATAAGCGTGCAGGCAAGATACTAAACAGACTGCGTGGCACGAAAACAGCGCTAGAGCTAGAAGTAATGCGTGAAGCAGTACAGATATCTAAAAAAGGCCTACTTCGTGTTCTAGAGACTACTAAACCAGGAATGGGCGAGTACGAGATAGAAGCTAACTTAGCACACACCTTCTTAAGCAATAGAGCGAATGGTTTCAGTTTTGAGCCTATCGTAGCTTCAGGTAAGAATGCGTGTACGCTGCATTACATAGAAAACAAGGACCAAGTAAAAGACGGAGACCTTATCTTGGTAGACTGCGGTGTAGACTACGCTAACTATGCCAGTGATATGACTAGATGTGTACCTGCCAATGGTAAATTCTCTCCACGCCAAAAGGACGTGTACAATGCGACCCTTAGAGTAATGAAAGCTGCTCGTGCTAAATTAGTACCGGGCACTATGCTGATGGAATACCAAAAAGAGGTAGAAGCACTAATGACTGAAGAGCTCATCGGTCTTGGGCTACTGACCCAAGAAGAAGTAAAAAATCAAGATCCAGCGTGGCCTGCAGTGAAAAAGTACTTTATGCACGGCACTAGTCACTTCTTAGGCATAGACGTACACGATAGCGGAATGCGCTACGAGCCAATGACTGCGGGAATGGTATTTAGCTGTGAGCCAGGCATCTACATAGCAGAAGAAGGAATTGGAGTGCGAATAGAAAACCAAATCCTAATCACCGAGAATGGCCCTGTAGATATGATGGACGAAGCCGGAATGCCGATAGAGGTCGAGGAGATTGAAGCATTGATGGCAAGGTAGTAATCACCAGCTGCCCATAGCACCCTCATACGTCCATTTCTTGCTTGTTCGCTTGTACGTAATGGCCATTAGCGGAATACCGACTGCCAGCATGGGCAAGCCTGCTTTATAATTTTCGCTTGGGATATCCCAGCCTTTCCTCAGATTATCACTGAGTCCAAAGAGTGAGATATTCATTCCTGTACTTACGAGCACAGAGGCTATCCTAAACATCCAAGGATCTCTTCTACCGATGCGCTCTGCATTAGTCAGTGGCACTACCTTATGTTTTACACGGATAAGTGTCTCGCTAAGCACTTCCATAGTACCGCGTATTTTTTCTCCCTTAAACGTTTTTACCACTACAAACTCTCCCTGAGCGATTACCACTTCTTTTTGCTTGTCTCGGTGTTTGATTACCAGGTATTTATTGGTTTGAGAATGCGAAAATTGACATAAAAGGAGACAAATAACTAATAGTTTATACTGCATGCTTATAGTACGAAAACCATTATTAATGGTTACACATATCGCAATTAAACCAAATCAAACTCCTGATCTAACTCAGGTATTTCTACATTCTTAAACCCATCAGAAAGTATAGTCTCCTTGAATATTTCTTGTCTATCCAGCTCTCCGTGTACTAAGAATATTTTCTTGAGTTTTGATTTGTCTTGACACTGCAAAAAGTCCAACATCTCCTGCTGATCGCCGTGAGCACTAAAGCTATCCATTATGACTACTTCAGCTTTCACTTGCTTCTCTTTGCCAAATATCTTCACAGATTCAGCTCCATCTCTTATCCTTCTACCTAACGTATTGTAAGCACAAAACCCTACTACCAGTATGGTATTTCGCTCGTCTTCTATATTATTATTCAGATGATGCTTTACTCTACCAGCCTGCATCATTCCACTGGCAGATATGATAACACACGGCTGATTGGTCTCATTTATAGCCTTTGAATCTGCTACTTTTTTCACAAACTTCAACCCTTTGAAACCAAAAGGATTCGGATCTATCTGCATATACTCCAGTATCTCCGCATCATAGCACTCCGGATGCATCACAAAAATATCTGTAGCATCTACGGCTAGTGGACTGTCTACATATACGGGTATATTGGGAAGCCTACCCGCCGTCTCCAGCTTATCCATCATATAGACTATCTCTTGAGTTCGGCCTACAGAAAACGCAGGGATAATCAGTTTTCCTTTCTTTTCTACGCACGTATGCTGTATCACCTTCAGCAGCTCTTCCTCGTCATTGGACATTCCCTGGTGTGTTTTACCACCATAGGTACTTTCACAGAGCAAGAAGTCACACGCTGGCATAGGCTGAGGATCTCTGAGTATAGGTCTGTCTGGTCTACCTATGTCTCCCGTAAACCCAACGTACTGGTATTCGCCGTCCTTGCCTTGTATTTTTAGTGTAACATTAGCGCTTCCGAGTATGTGTCCTGCGTCATTAAACTGCACCTGTACATCATCTGCTATACGAAACCACCTCCCGTAGCCTATGCCTACAAACTGCTCCATGGCCCGCACTGCATCGGGTACTGTATAGAGTGGTGGCACTGGCGGCAACTCTTTCCGCGCTCTGCGTTTATTCATCCACTCATTATCTTTCTCTTGAATAAATCCGGAATCCAATAGCATAAGAGCGGCTAAATCCCGTGTAGCACTCGTACACACTACGTCCCCCTTAAATCCATCTTTACAAAGCTTAGGAATACGACCCGCATGGTCTATGTGACTATGGCTAAGCACCATCACATCTACCTCGCTCGGACTAAAAACCCAGTCTTGGTTGAAATCATCAAAATCTGGATCATTTCCTTGGTACAAACCACAATCCAATAGTATTTTAGTTCCCCTATCTGTCGTAATCAGGTGACTACTTCCCGTCACTGTTTGTGCTGCTCCGCAAAATTTTATTTTCATTGGTTCCTTTCTATTGGTCAAACTTATCACTTCGAACGCACAATCAGATAGACCAAAAATGATATTTAATAACATTTGGTATCTTTGATACACTATTATGAAATCAATATACTTCATCCTATTGACCATGCTATTCATCTCCTGTGAAGATAAAGAACCCACTTCAGCACAGTGTGATAGAACCCTAATCATAAGTGATAAAGACTTCAATGAAGCAAAAGATGAAAGTGATTTTGGTATAAATAATGTAAGTATCACGGGAGATTGCATGACTGTCACCTATAGATATGGCGGTGGTTGTGGTGAAATCACCACCAAGCTAGTAGCCGCAGAAGAAAGTATACAACATACAGGCAACCTTACTTTTCGGGAGCTTAAACTATCCATAGATGATAAGGACAATTGTGAGGCCTTAATCACCACTTCAGAAGAGTTTGACATCTCCGCCCTGCAAGGAAGCGGAAACAGTGTGATTATTAAGTTGCATAAGTGGGCTGAAGACCTAGTGTATACGTACTAAAGTAAATTCTCTTTCTTTGCCTTGTGCAATTTTTAAATGATTCAAAACTTCTAGTCACCGACGGTAGCAGCTTCGACCTCAGTAATCACACCACCAACTATACTGCCGGTATAACAAGTGAACAGCAAGCTAAAAAGCTACTCAAAAAAGCCAATAAGGCCATCTATAAGGAGCAGCGAAAGCTAAATGCATCAGATAACCACGCTGTACTGTGCGTGTTTCAAGCTATGGATGCCGCTGGCAAGGATAGTACCATTCGCAATGTCTTCACAGGTGTGAATCCCGCAGGTTTTAAGGTCACTAGCTTCAAATCTCCCAGTAAAAAAGAATTGGATCATGATTTTCTTTGGCGGTGTAATGCTGCCGTGCCTGGCCGAGGGATGATTGGTATTTTTAACAGAAGTCACTATGAAGAAGTATTGGTATGCAAGGTGCACCCTAGCTATGTGTTAGGACAAAACATACCCGGGATAGACTCAGAAGCCGATATTAATTCAGCATTTTGGGCGGACAGGTACGAGAGTATCCGTAACTGGGAAAACCATCTCATCAAAAATGGCACAATTATTCTCAAATTCTTTTTGAATGTAGGCCGTGACGAGCAAAAAGCACGTTTTAAAGCTAGAATAGAAGAAAAAAAGAAGAACTGGAAGTTTAATTTTGGTGATATGAAAGAGCGCGCATTGTGGCCCAAGTATATGAATGCCTACCAAGATGCCATCCAAAATACGGCTAGTGTAAAAGCTCCATGGTATATAATACCTGCTGATAATAAGGTTATTATGCAATCAATGGTAGCAAATATAGTAGCAGACACTTTAAAAAATATAGCGCTAAACTATCCCGCTGTAGGAGAAAAAGAGATTGCAGAAATGGCCGAGGCTAAGAAAATTTTAGAAAATGAATAATGACGATGGTATTGTTTGTGAAAAATACTACTTTTGCAAGCCTTTTAGAAAAATACGCTAACAAGCATAAAGAGATATAACGATGAGTAAGAGAACATTCCAACCGAGCAGAAGAAAAAGAAGAAACAAACACGGTTTCAGAGAGAGAATGGCCAGCAAAAACGGTAGAAAAGTACTAGCTGCACGTCGTAAAAAAGGGCGTAAGAAGCTTACCGTTTCTGACGAACCACGTCACAAAAAGTAATCGCTGCTTTTACCCATAATTGATCTATGGGGATTTCACACACTTTTCACAAATTAGAAAAGCTTTCTCACAAGGCTTCTATAGATTCTATTTTCCAAAAAAAAGGAAAAAGTATATACCGTTCTCCGGTGCTATTCGCCTATTACAAGACGGAGCTAGAGACTCCATATCCTTGTCAACTAATGGTATCTGTAGGGAAACGTAAGTTTAAAAAAGCCGTAGATCGAAATAGAATTAAGCGCCAAATTACTGATATATACCGTAGACACAAGCATCGCATCTACGCCGCTGTAGGTACGGACGATAAATATGCTATAGGTATACTTTTCTTAGGAAAAACACACCCATCTCACGAAGACTTAGAAAAAAAAATAACTTCGTGCTTTGATGAATTTATTAAACTCTTATCCAACGACTAAACCATCATGTCCGAATATCTAGAGCGATTACAAAATACATTTACCGAAATAACAAGTGGAGATTACACCGAAAAGCTGTGGGCTAAGATCTACAAAAAAGACAGCGTAAGTTTCAGGGCTAAAATTCAAGGTGTAAAAAGTTTCATCCACTTTGACCAGATGCCATGGAACTATCCGAACACAGAGTACTGGGACGTCATAGCTCCTATGCTTATGGGCAAGGTCTATGATGCGAAACTACTTGGAAGTGATCCAGAGACTATGCGCCTAACCTTGTCTGTGGCTCATAATTCCTTTTCCAAAAAAATATACACCAAGGGCCAATCCTATAAGTGCATCGTATTGGACAAGCATAAAACGTTCTTAGTGGTAGAAGCCGGAGTAGACTCTAGTTTCAAAAACGGGTCTCAGCTTGGAGAAATAAGCACCTACGACTTCTGGAAAGCCCAAGAATTCAGAGAGGCTAAAGTAGGAGATGAACTTACCCTCACTTACCTCAAACACAAAAACGATCAGACGCTTACCATGTGCAGTCCCACAAAGTACAAGCAGTGGTATAAGCAAAAACCAGAGCAATATGTTGGTGAGTTCATAGACGTAACAGTAAACAAAGAAGGCGGCAAAACTACCTATACCGTGAATGAAGCATACAATGGCATACTACGTATAGGGCCTAAACTGTATGGTGAAGATCTGATAAGTCCGCTTAATAGATATATTCAGAATCTGTCTGACGGAGACGAAATTACCTGCTATGTGCAAGGGGTCAATCCTAAGACCAATGAGTTTTTTTTACGTTTCGAACCACGATTGCTCGAAGAGCTTAAAAAGATATAGTGCGACTCTTACAAGGATTAAAAGCCATACTTGTACTCCTACTTTTGATACCTATCCGTATTTATCAAAAGATTATATCTCCGTTTTTACCTGCTACATGCAGGTATACTCCCACGTGCAGCTCATATGCGGTAGAAGCCCTTCAAAAACACGGGCCTATCAAAGGACTTTATCTAGCCATACGCAGGATTCTCAGCTGCCACCCATGGAGCAAAAAGCACGGATATGATCCCGTACCGTAGCCCCAGTTTAGGTAAAATTTTAGTATTCAGTAGGCTTTCCAAATTCCGCAAAAGTGTTTAGCCATTAGTTTTTTCAATCAAAACACTTACTTTTGGAATATTAATAGATTCAACACATGAAATTTAATAGAAAAACAAGTATTGCCGCGGTAGCTACAGCAGTGGTAATCTTCAACCTAACCAGTTGTAAGTATGAAGACGGACCAAGCATCAGCTTAAGAACAAAAAAATCTAGACTCACTGGAGAGTGGGAGGTTCAATTTATTGATGGACGAGGAGTATCAGGGGATGGCAATGAGATTACACTCGAATTTGAAAAAGACGGAGGTCTAAACTATGATATTACCTACTCTTACTACGGATATTCTGGGAGTTACAGTTTCAAAGGAGAATGGGAATGGCTAGATGGCAAAGAAGGCGTTGAAGTAATCATTGACGGAGATAAACTAGAATGGGAAATCACTCGACTTACTAATAAAGAATTAGAATTTGAGGATGAAGATAGAGATAAATGGGAGTTAGAGAAGAAGTAAAATCTTCTTATTCCAAAGGGAAAGGACGGCTAATTAGCCGTCCTTTTTTTTTAACATTGATTAGCTACTTTTGACCTATTAATATATTAAAATTATGAAATTTAATAGAAAAGCAAGTGTTGCCGCGGTAGCTACAGCAGTGGTAATCTTTAACCTCACTAGTTGCAAGTATGAAGACGGACCAAGCATCAGCTTAAGAACCAAAAAAGCTAGACTCACAGGAGAGTGGGAAGTTCAATTTATTGATGGACAAGGAGTCACAGGAGATGGTAATGAGTTCACTCTCGAATTTGAAAAAGATGGAGGTCTAAACTATAATGTTACCTACTCTTACTACGGATATTCTGGTAGTTATAGTTATAAAGGAGAATGGGAATGGCTAGATGGTAAAGAAGGTATTGAAGTAATCATTGACGGAGATAAAGAAGAATGGGAAATCACTCGACTTACTAACAAAGAATTAGAATTCGAGGATGAAAATAGAGATAAATGGGAATTAGAGAAGAAGTAAAATCTTCTTATTCCAAAGTGAAAGGACGGCTATTTAGCCGTCCTTTTTTCTTTACCGTTGATTAGCTACTTTTGTCCAGTAAAATATTATTATGAAAATAAATACTAGACCAAGTGTAATTGCTGTATGTGCGGCAGTAGTAATCTTCAACTTCTCAAGTTGTAAGTACGAAGATGGCCCAAACATCAGCTTAAGAACGAAAAAAGCTAGACTTACTGGTGAATGGGAAGCGATTTCTATTGACGGAGAGACGTTAGGTAAAGACTTCGAAGTGACCATTGAATTTGATAAAGATGGAGATTTTACTGGTACTTCTAAATTCAGCTATTATGGCTATAGCCAATCATACTCCTCAAAAGGAGAATGGGAGTGGATAGACGGTAAAGCCGGGATAGAAGTGACCATAGATGGCGACAAAGAGGAGTGGGAAATCACCCGTTTAACCAACAAAGAACTTCAGTTTAAGGATCAAGATAACACTGAGTACGAATTAGAAAAAATATAAATTTACTGAATAGTTATAAAAAAAGGTCGGTCTCCGGCCTTTTTTTATATACGGATATGGACTACAAACTTACTATCACCGAAGGTTTCGAGCAGTTACTTCACACCACTGAAAGTACCTTAGCTATTAGCGTTTACCAAGCAGGTAAAGTCTTACTCATTAACACAAAAGATAACGCTAGAATAAATATTACACCGGTTAACTACGAAAAACCAATGGGTGTAATCGCGGAGGGCAATAACCTAGCTATTGCTACGAAAAAAGAACTTCATCTTTACGCCAACTCAAAAGCACTTGCACAAAGAATGAAAGTGAATGGTAAAGATTTAGACAATCTGTACTTCCCACGGGTAACGTATCATACTGGCGACCTTGACCTACACGACTTAGCTTATCTCAATAATCAAATCATAGCGGTGAATACACGCTTCTCTTGTGTGTGTTCCTTTGATGAAAATTTTAGCTTTACCCCTATCTGGTCACCACCTTTCATTACAGAAAACACGCCAGAAGACCGGTGTCATCTAAATGGCCTGGAACTCGAACATGGAGAACTAAAATATGCAACTGCGCTAGGCACAGGAAATACCAAAGAATCTTGGAGAGACAATATAAAGGCTGGTGGTATGCTTATGGACATACCTTCAAATAAAATACTACTTGATAACCTATCCATGCCTCACTCACCGAGACTATATAACAATAGATTATTTTTACTTGAATCTGCAAAAGGGGAACTCGTAGAAATAAACCGAGAAACCATGGAGAAACGAACTGTAGTAAAATTGAATGGACTCGTTCGTGGTCTGAGCATTATCAATGATTTAGCTTTTATTGGAATATCCAAGGTAAGAGAGAAGAGCAGCACCTTTAGCAAGTTAGATGACAGTGTAAAGGCTGAATACGCTTCCATACATATAGTAGATATTAATCATGGCGCTATCCTTGGCAAACTTACTTTCCAAGGAGGTATTCAAGAAATATATGATATCAGGCTGCTGGATGGAATCAAGAATGTTGGTCTATTCGGGCTCTATGATGACCGATATAGCAGTGCAGTACTATCCCCTCAGAATGAATTTTGGAAACGAAGTAACTCTTGACACATTTTCTAGCTCTGTAATTACGTTACATTTGTACACACACACTTTATACACGTGAAAAAATACATCTATTTATCTGTTATCGCACTGATTGGGTTCTCGGCTTTCAAAGCAGAGGACTACTTCGAAATATCCAAAAACCTTGACATTTTTGCTGAAGTATACAAAGAAGTAAACACAACCTACGTAGATGACGTCAAACCAGGCGAACTTGTTCGAGCGGCCATAGACGGCATGTTAGGCTCTCTAGATCCATATACCAACTTTTACAGTGAAGCTCAGGCAGAGGATTACCGTTATCAAACCACAGGTACATATGCGGGTATAGGCTCTACAATTCGTACAATAGGAGACTATGTATACATAGAAAGTCCAGTAGAAGGATTCCCAGCTCAAAAAGCAGGACTGCTTCCTGGAGACAAGATACTAGAAGTAAGTGGAGAGGATATGAAAGGGAAAAAGAGCAATGAACTTACAGATTACCTGAAAGGGAAAGCAGGGACCACATTCATCATCAAAATAGAACGATTGGGAGAAGGAGTACTTGAAAAATCAATTACACGAGAGAACATAAAACTTAAAAACGTTCCATACCTCGGTATCATAGAAGATAATATAGGCTATTTGCAACTTACAGGCTTCACCCCAAATGCAGGTAAAGAGGTGCAAGATGCTGTAATAGAGCTAAAAAGTAAAGGTGCTACCTCTATAGTACTTGACTTACGCAATAATGGTGGAGGGCTTCTCCACGAGGCCATTAATATTGTAAATGTATTTGTACCGAGAGGAGAGACTATAGTGATTACTAGAGGAAAATTTGAAGAAGATAACCGGACGTACAAAACCCTTAACTCACCTGTAGATACCGAAATACCACTGGTAGTACTCATCAATGGAAATTCGGCTTCTGCTAGCGAAATCGTATCTGGAGCTTTACAAGATCTTGATAGAGCTGTACTCGTAGGTCGAAACTCTTTTGGCAAAGGTCTAGTGCAGACCACCAAACGACTCACCTACAATACGAGTATGAAAATAACTACTGCAAAATACTATATCCCAAGCGGTAGACTCATACAACGATTAGACTACGGTAATAAGGTGAATGGTAAAGCAATAGCTGTAGCAGATAGTGTAAAAAAAGCATTTAAAACGCGAAGAGGAAGAGACGTGACAGATGGCGAGGGAATACAACCTGATAAAAATATAGCACTCCCTGAATTCTCCAAATTAGCACAGAGTTTGATCCGAAATAATCTAATCTTCGACTACGCGAACAAATATAGAAGTGAGCACCCTACGGCAGCAGAGCCCCTAGATTTTGATGTGGATGACGCCCTGTACTCAGACTTCACTCAATTCTTATCTGACAAAGAATACTCCTACACTACACGTACCGAGAGTGATTTAGAAAGACTAGAAAAGCAAGCGAAAGATGATAACTACTACGTACTTCTAGAACCTGAGTTGACTAAACTTAAAGAAGCAATAGACCACACGAAAAAGACTGACTTAATGAATCAAAAAGCTGAAATCAAAGAACTCCTTGAGTTTGAAATCATCAAGCGGTACTACTTTGAGCGCGGCAAAGTAGAAATCGGCTTTGATGACGATAAAGACTGGGCTAAGGTGACTGAAATTTTAGGAGACAAGAAAGTGTACAACGACATACTCTTAGTAAACTAATGGATTATTCTTTTATTCTTACGCTCTTCTTCTTTGGTATCCTCGGCGGTTTTATAAGCGGCTTACTCGGTGTAGGTGGTGGCATTATTTTCGTCCCAATTCTGAGTACATCATTAGCATCACTAGGTTATGGTGACGAAGAACTTGCAAAGTACATACTTGCCAATTCATTCGCGGCTACATTCTTTGCTGGGGCTATAAGCACGTTCAAGCAATATAAACTAAACTCTTTCTACCCTAGAGAGATTCTACTTACTGCCTCGCTTGCGATACCTGCTAGTCTGCTTATCTCTCATCTAATAGCGGCGGGGACCTGGTACAATAAAGAAAAATTTAGCTACTTTTTTATATTTCTCCTTGCATTCATGTTATACCGCATGATCGCATCTTCCAAAAGTGTATTTAAACCAAACTCGAGGGAAATTAAACCATGGCACTACCCTATTACAGGAGCACTTTCCGGACTTATATCCGGACTATCTGGACTAGGTGGAGGAGTCATTATGGTACCTCTATTTACCCAATACTTAAAACTCGATATAAAAAAAGCAGCGTCCATAAGTATAGGTGTAATCCCTACTATGATGATACCGATGCTTATTTTATATGGCACTTATACTCCTACTCAAGAAATAATAGAATGGCACTGGGGCTACTTACTCCCGAGCATATTCCTCCCACTCGTAGCAGGATTATTATTTGCTGCACCTCTCGGTGTATCTGTGGGCCAAAAGGCATCAAGTAAGTATCTCAAAATTATATTTGCTGTACTCGTATTCATCGTAATTATTAAAACCATTGCAAGCATCATTTTTACATAACACCAAAAAAGTAATTCTACTCATCGTATTGGCTATAACCGTCAATTCATATGCTCAGAAACCACACTTTAAGGATAAGAAAGTCTCTAAAGAAGTCCTAAATCACATCTCTGCATTAGCCAGTGATAGTATGCAGGGCAGATATACAGCTACGGCAGGTGAGCGTATGGCAGCGGAGTATATTGCAAAAGAATTTGAAACAATAGGCCTAGCTCCTGCAGGAAGACAAGAATACTATCAACCTATGATAGTACCCAATATGCGCATGGCTAAGCAGAACACGTCACTAATCCTTGGAGATGATACCATGGCCCTGTTTACCGATTTTTATCCAATTAGCCTTTCTACAAATAGAGGTCAGTATCAAGGTGAAATTGTAAATATAGGTTATGGAATAGCAGATGATGGACAAAAGCACAATGACTACAAAGACAAAGAGCTTCAAGGCAAAGCTGTGATGATAAATATAGGGATACCCGGAGGAAGCAACCCGCACAATAGATTCATCGGATGGGAAGACTTGGAATATAGAGTAGAATATGCCAAATCTAAAGGAGCAGTGGCAGTTGTCCTATATGCTTCAGACAGCACCAAAGCACCTTCCGGTACCTTGGTAAAGACAGTAGAAAATTCTGCTATACCTGTAGTGTACAGCACCAAAAATCTAAGTACAATCACCAGCGCAGCTTCTGAAATAGTTGTCGACATATTGTTTCTCAGCACCAATGCGCACAATGTACTCGGCTATATAGACCATGGTGCTCAGAATACTGTAATCGTAGGTGCGCATCATGACCATATAGGAAAAGGTAGGAAGGGAGGCTCCTGGGAAGAAAATCCAATGGAAGTACAAAACGGTGCCGACGATAATGCAAGTGGTGTAGCAGGTCTCTTTATATTAGCTAGAGAAATAAAACGTAAACCGCGAAAGTATAAGAATAACAACTACCTATTCATCGCCTTTACGGGACAAGAACAGGGGCAACTTGGTTCCAAGCATTTTATAACTAGCAATTTATATGCTAAGTATGATGTGAACTACATGGTAAACTTAGACATGATAGGACACCTAGATAGTAGTAATAAGACCCTCCTAATAAATGGTGTTGGAACATCTCCTACTTGGAATAAAGCAATAGCCAAAACTAAAATCTGTAAACGAAAAATTGCCAAAATAAAAACTACTGAAAGCGGTATTGGTCCTTCCGACCACATGTCATTTTATGTGAACGGGATTCCTGCGGTGCATTTTTCCACCGGACATCATCAGCACTATCATACGTCTACTGATGACGTGTCTATTATAAATGCTGGAGGAGAAGCATATGCATTGCGCTATATCTGGAAGCTTATGCGCACACTAGACCAACAAGGTAAAGTAGCCTACAGTAAAACCAAAGATGGGAATACGATGTTAAATTCAAAGGTTACCTTAGGTATCGTGCTAGACGAAGTATATGAAGGTGCGGGACTAAAAGTAGCAGGCGGCAATAAT
>Ga0115558_1001387_pt1 | contig 14928 bp, 4 predicted proteins | sample COGITO_mtgs_1104_4_FD_87279 | JGI IMG/M metagenome (GOLD analysis project Ga0115558, IMG submission 87279) | Pelagic marine microbial communities from North Sea - COGITO_mtgs_110426 | ecosystem: Environmental > Aquatic > Marine > Epipelagic | place: Germany:Helgoland, sampling site Kabeltonne... | reverse complement strand
GCTTTAGCACCCGGAATGAGCACTGCACCTACTATGAGGTCCATATGTGGTATAAGTTCACGTATATTCATCTCGTTACTAAAACGAGTAACCACGTTTGCTGGCATCACATCATTCAAGTACCTAAGTCTTGTTAAACTTAAGTCCAGTATAGTCACTTGAGCACCTAGTCCTGCAGCCATTTTAGCTGCTTGTGTTCCTACTACTCCACCTCCTATTACAAGAACTTTTCCTGGAGTTACACCTGGTACTCCGCCTAGCAATACTCCTTTTCCTTTTATTGGCTTCTCTAGGTATTTAGCACCTTGCTGTACAGCCATTCTACCAGCTACTTCACTCATAGGTATGAGTAAAGGTAAACTTCTGTCAGCTGCTTCTACAGTCTCATACGCGAGACATACAGAACCGCTTTCTATCATGGCATCTGTAAGTGGTCTGTGACTTGCAAAGTGGAAGTAAGTAAATACTAACTGGTCTTTTTTGATCAGCTTATACTCAGACTCTATCGGCTCCTTTACCTTCATAATCATTTCGGCGATAGCATATATCTCCTCTATGGTATCTAGTATTTGTGCGCCAGCGTCTATATACATTTGGTCACTAAAACCGCTACCTATACCGCCGCTTTTCTGGACATAAACGGTATGGCCACGTTTAGTTAGTTCTAAAGCTCCACCTGGAGTAAGAGCGATACGATTTTCATTGTTTTTGATTTCTGTAGGTACGCCGATGATCATTTTTTCAAATTTTTAAGTGGTGCAAAAGTAGGTTTTTTAGTATTCGGAAACGTCATTTGTTCTTAGGTGGAAATTTTCTATATTCGTGGAGTATGCGAATGTCTCTAAATTCTATCTTAGTAGTAAGCGTTCTATGTGTTATAGGTAGTTGTAAAAAGGATAAAATAGCGGACTCTTGCGAAAACAACACAATACAAATTTCACCAAGTAACTTCAACCAAGACTCGGCACTTATTTTTATACCTAGTGCATTCACCCCTAACGGGGATGGTCTTAATGACCTATTCCGTCCAATTGTAAATGGAATATCTATGACCAGTTTTAAGGTTTGTAAAAGAAACAATGGAATTTTTACGGCAGACGAGCAAAATCCAAGTTGGGATGGAACAGACCAAGACGGTGATGCATGCAAAGATGGTGTGTATAGGTACGAAATAAAGGGTAACAATGCTACAGATGGTGATTTTGAAATCTGTGGAGAGGTAAGTCTAATTACGAAAGAGAAAAACCAAAGCTGTAAGTGCAGGTATGAAGACCAAATAGACCCGTCTTCTGGTTTTATTTATCCCACAGCAGAAACGTGTAATACAGATTAAATCTGAAACAACTTAATATATCTTTTGTAGTCGACGACTGTACCATTATCATATGGCCTTAACTGTTGTAATCCTTTCTCTTTTTGTCGAGGTAATTAACCCAATCAGAAAGGGTGATATCAAGGCACAAATGAAATAGTTATTTGCTATACTTTTAAGTCTTTCGCATTTTAAAACACCGAATTTGGTTACATTTGGATTCAAGTGGTAAGAAGTTCATACAGCTGAACCTGGAACCGTTGTTTATTTTTGCCTTTACGATATGATTCAACCAGCTAGATATGTTGTATTTTTTGTTAGCCTAATGTTTTGCGCATTTCTCAATTTTGGGTGCAAAAAGAAATATCAAGAACAACACTTTCTGCCTGATTTAGAATTCAAGACATCAGTTGTTGTAGTGCCTTTTGAGTCGTGGTCAGACACTAGTTCTATATTCGGCGAAGCTGCTACGCTATTCCCAATGGAGTATTTACCTGCTGAACGAACAGTAATTGGGAGTAACATCTATTTGACTTATTCCATCCGATGGCCGACTTATGGATCGATAAACTGGCAGAACTCAAAACTTCGAATATTTCTAATCCCCAACGACACCCTGAGTTTTTCATCGATTGAGGATAAAGTTAGTTTCCAGGGTCAGTCATCAAAAATGAATTCGTACCTCTATCAGAAATCCAAAGAATTAGGTATTGAAGACCCCGTTGCAAGTAAAGCTGTCTTATCTTTATCAGCACCGTCCTTGAATGCGCTTACCTCTGCAGTTGATTCAATCACTGAATTGGAATTGCTATACTTGGAGCAGGCCATCGAGTTGGGTCAAATTCCGAAGTGGTTTGCAAATACAGAGAGATACGAGACGATGTACTTCGGAGCACGTGTCAAGCTTGGCGCTCCTAAGTTGAGAGGGTCGATTCTGGGATTGAATGAACATGTTCCCGAAGATTATTACGACTTTGTGGAGACCCTTCCCACTTCTAATCAAGAGGCTCTCTTGTCGGTATACTACTATGAGTATCTAGCTCAACTAACTACACATTTGTTTTTAACAGATTCTATGAAAGAGCTATCTGGTGAAAGCAGGTCAAACATCCTCTACGACAAAAAAAAGGAGTACTTTAAAATATTACCTGAGCCAATCAGTGATTATTGTTTGATGTATATGTTATCTAGGATCATCCAGAATGACTTTAGTGTCTCAACGGATGTTATAAATAGTTCGATTGATCTAATTTCCGATGATAACAACAGAAACCACATACAGGATATGAGGAGAAAGCATCAAGAAGAAGTGTTGACTCCTGGAATAGTGTTTCCAACGATTTCCTTACCAGACATAAACAGTCAATTAGTTGATTTAAAGCGAATGCAAGGCAAGGTTATTCTCATTTCATTTTGGGCCACCTGGTGCAAACCTTGTATCCAGGAATTTCAATTTGAAAACAAACTCAAATCCGAACTGAATTCTGAAGACTTTGAGCTCGTAAGCATTTGTCTAGGAAGTAACGAAGAACAATGGCATAAAGTACTGAAAACCCACCCTCTGCAAGCCATAAATCTCTTTGCTGGAGAAGATGAACAAAAAAAGCTTTACGATATATATAAAATCCGGGCATTGCCTCATTACACCCTCATGGACAGAAAAGGTCGATTGATTGAAAACAATACACTTCGTCCTAGTGATAAAAATTTGAGAAATAAGATTGACCTGGCCATTGAAAGGGATTAAATTTGAGTTGCCTTGGACGCATTAAAGCAAATTCACAGACCTCTAGGTTAGCTTTTCAAGTTACTTCTAAGTTCAAACGTCAAGCACATCCAAAAGCAATCATTCTAAACGATGTTTATGCTGCACTCGGATTTACGTTGAGTTACAAAGGCGAAGAAGAGATCTTTCCACTAAGAAGATTAATAGTAGAGGAGTAAGGTGTTCAAGACTGAGCTGGTTTGCGACATGGAAGGTATTCGCTACTTAAATGTAGATGAATTATTCAGAAATTTACCTTCTGAATGAATGCGACAAAACCTACTTTTATAGTAGACTGCAGCACCAGTATTACCTCAGCTCTATATACTTCTTTTTCAGTTTCTAGTGTTATCCAAAAAAACTCCATTTTGGGCAATCCAGTTCAGCGTTAATAATGAGCCTTCAATGCTATGTTCATGGGCTTTTAATTTTCTATGAGTATCGTGAAGTTCTATGTTTAATACCTTACTCAGTCCTGTGGCGTCTATTGTCACCTTACCACTACTTGGGTTTGGGTGCACTTTGAGTACAGCCTTACTCTTGTCCTTAGTTTACCTCACATTCACCACCTCAGCTCTATACGTGCCTTTATCGGTTGTTACGGTTACCCAGTATACACCGCTTCTTGCCGTCCATTGAAGCACGGCTTTTGATCCATTGATGCTTTGGGTGTTTTCTACCAGTTGGCCTTGGCTATTGTAGAGTGTTACACTTTGTATGATGCCAAGTCCTGCAGCGTCTATTGTTACTTGCCCATTGGTAGGGTTTGGATAAACTCTCAGCGGAGAGTTGGTAATCCTATCAAGACCAGCGGTTTTTACGATGCTATTACTGGTATCAGATATGCAGCCATTGCTATCGATATGCACAGCTGTATACCTCCCAATATTGGTTACAGCGATAAAACTATCACTTGCACCACTTACAGGTGTCGCATTTATAAACCACTGGTGCGTACCACTCAGATTGGAGCTAATCGTATTGCCAGAGCGAGAGATTACAGGTGTAGTGGTATTGGTAAGCAGGGTTACATGTATGGTGTCACTAGTCGTACATCCATTGGAGTCTGTGACGCTAAGCCAATAATCACCAGATGAGTTTATAGTAGTGAAGCTCAGCGTATCGCCTGTACTCCAAACATACTTATTGCCTGGTGCTAGTGCTAAGAGCAAACTGTCGCCACAAAAGGCGGTGTCTTTATCAAGGTTTAATATTGGGTTATCGTATACTACTATAACTATACTGTCGACTGCTGCGCATCCATTGGAGTCTGTAACGGTAACACTATAAACTCCTGAACTATTTACATTTATAGATTGTGCAGTGCTACCAGTACTCCAAGTTGTAGTTGAAAAGGTACCGGCATCAAGTTGTAGAGTGTTTTCACAAAAAGAAGTATCCCTACCCAAATATACCACAGGTAAAGAATTGATTTGTAAAATAATAGTATCGTTTCCAATACACCCGTTACTATCTACTACAGAAACGCTAAATGTGCCTGAAGATGCGGCTAGTAATGTACTCGTAGACGTACCGGTATTCCACATATAGTTAGCATAGTTGCCTGGATTTAGCAGTATGGAGCTAGCGCAAAATGTGCTGTCATTACCTAAATTTGGTAGTGGGATATCTACCAAATCTACAGCTATAGTATCACTGTTTATACATCCATTTAAGTCTTGACCTCTAACGATATAATTGCCACTTGCAGTTGCCAAAATGGTGTTTGTAGAGTCATTGGTGTTCCAAACATAGGAGTTTGCACCACTAGCCGTAATAGATACTGTATCACCACAATGCAGGGTGTCTCTTCCTGCATAAACAGCAGGTAGGCTATGAATGGTAAGCTGGATAAAGTCTGTACTGGAGCATCCAAAGCTATCTGTGATAGCCACGGAGTATCTACCAGAAGTATTAACGGATATGCTAGATGTGGTATCACCGGTATTCCACCTAGTTTGGGCAAAAGGAGTACTGGCTAATACAAACCCAGTGTCACTGCATACTTCTAAGGTATCTGGCAATCCGCTTGACGGCTGCGAGTAGATGTCAATGTTTATAGTATCAGAGGATACACATCCATTAGGACTCGTTATATCTACATAATACTGCCCAGAGGTAGTAGCAAAAATAATAGCAGAAGTCTGTCCTGTGTTCCAACTGTAATTGGCTCCAAAAATATTAGATCTTATAATCTGAGAACCCCCACAACGCGACAGGTCTGGACCGAGGTCCGCTTGTTTTGCTTTATACACCACAAAGTTTGCAGTATCTGATGAAGGACACTGATTGCTATCGAGCACATGGAGATAAAAACGCCCCGTATTACTTATAGTCGTAGACATGGTGGTATCACCATTACTCCACAGGTAGTTTGCATATCCAGAGGGACCGTTGACGATCAATGAGTCTTCACACGTAGTGTCATTCGATAAAGTTATTGGAGAAATAGTATAATATGAGACTGAGATGGTATCAGTACTGGAGCAGCCTGCCGCATTGGTAGCAGTAAGCCAATAGGTACCTGCTAGACTAATATTTTTAGTGCTACTTGTAGATCCATCATTCCATAAGAATGAACTATACGTTGAGGTAGATGGACTAATTGTAAAGGTGCTACAAACAGTAGTATCTGGACCAAGGTTTAAAGTGTCTGTAGCCCAAAAATTAATTGAAACACTTCCTGTGTCTGAACACCCACTAATGGTTCTTTGTATTACGCTATAGTTTCCACTTGAATTTACATTGATTGAAGTGTCCGAAGCACCAGTACTCCAAAGAAGAGAGTCTCTAGTACTCACTGTAAAGGTATATGAAGTATCGCAGGTAGAAATACCAGTAGGTAAAGAAACGGTAGGACTGTAGTTTACCACAACCGAAATAGTATCGTATGACATGCAGCCATTGGAATCTTGTGCAACTGCGGAGATTACACCTGTACTTGTGATATCTCTATAGGCGGTTGTACTTCCATTATTCCAAGTAACAGATGCTAAACTTGGCGAGGTGTTCAGCCTTATCTCATCACAAACTGTGGTGTCCGACCCAAGGGAGATGGGGTTGGTTACAAACAGCTGAACATTAACAGAGTCGCTATATGAACAACCATTGGTATCAGTAGCGGTATAATAAAATGCCCCTGAAGTATCTGTGCTAATCTCAAATGAAGTACTTCCTGTATTCCAAAGAATGGCATCATAGCCAGAGGTGGCTAAGAACAAAGTATCTTCACACGTAAAAGTATCGTTTAGGGTAAATTGATTTAGCTGATTTATTGTCAGTCTTAGCGTGTCTGAATAGGTGCAACCCTCTTTAGAATATAAGGTAGCACTTAAAATAGTATCTGTCAGAAATAAGCGTGTCATACTGGTGGAGCCATCCGCCCATGCTATGGAGTCTAGGAAGGGTGCCAAAATAGGTGAGTATGCCCCACAAGAAATTACATTTCCCAACAAAATGGGTTCACCCACACCTACCTGTATCGAGTCCGTCCAATTGCAATTTAAACTATCGGTCACAGTGAGGGAATAATTGTCTGAAAGAGTAAACCAGATCTGATCTGTGGTGTCTCCAGATGACCATTGGTAGTTACTAAAACTATTGGATTGTATAAAAATACTATCCGTACAGAAGGAAGTATCTATTAGGCCAAGACTAGGTTTGGTATAATATGAAAAAAGAAGAGAGTCAGAAGACCTACAACCATTGGAATCAACAGCTTGTATCCATATAAGTCGTGATGTATCGGTAATTAACCGAGAGTGTGATGAAGTACTATCTTCCCAAAGTATAGTCGGAAAGGTAGATGATGCTAATGAAAGGATTAGACTATCACATTTTTTTGTTTCGTTGGACAGAATTACGTTCACTGTAGAGTGAAACATAAAGTGGATAGAGTCAGAAAAAACACATCCATTGGTGTCGGTTACTGTGAGCGTATACACAGAGGTACTGTCTAGTAGGATAGTAAACCCTGTATCTCCAGTATTCCATAAATATGAATCAAAAGTGGAGTCTGCGATTATGTATGTAAAGGTGTCACACGAGAGATAGTCGTAGGATTTTGCCAAGGATGGCAGCTCTTTGCTTACATCGATTTGCACGGTGTCGTGGTACACACAATTAAATGCATTTGTCCCTTTCAGCGAGTAGCTTCCCGAGCTATCTACGAAAATAGAGGTCGCACTATCTCCGGTATTCCAAGCATAATAAGCTTGTGCAACGCTAGGTGCAAGTTCTACCGTATTGCGGCAGTATAAACTGTCGACCCCAAGTGTAAAATTAGAACTGTCTCCTGATTGAACGTGTACAAAGTCTTTTACCACACAACCGGCAGTATCCGTAACCTCCAGCCGGTAAGTAGTATCTCTATTAGCAGTAGGAAAATGCATATTGAAAGTCGACAAGGTGTCAGATGCCCGCAGTGTGTCGTCTACATACCACGCATAGGTATGAGTTGCATTCGTGTTTACCAGTGTACTACTCAATTTCAAGGTGTCATTTACACAAATTTTATCCGACGAGTAATTGAGCTCTACTCCAAAGTAGCTAGAGAGGTCTAGAGTATCCCAGTTATATTGTGCACAGTTACTTGCACTACTGCCCTCTACCAAATGCTTGAGGTAGTATATCCCACTATTGAATATCGTTATAGTGTCTTTTTTGATACTTCTACTTGCTAGGGAACTATCCGTACTCGCAAATAGAGCCAGACTCTTAGACTGAATGAGGTTATAATTTTCGTCGTACAGCTCATTTTTATAAACGGGTGTACCCGTAAATCCTGCAGTATCTTCATTTGTGGTGAGTTCAAATCGGCCACAGGTCAGCGGTACTATTTGAGAACTGGATTCTTTGGCGTCTAAGACGGTAATTTTAAAAGTTCGTCCTATAACAGCATTCTTAGGACAATTATCATCGCTTGCTTTTACTCTAAAATAATAAGGGAGACTTCTTGCATCTCCTTGCTCAGGTGTCCAGCAGAACCTTCCTGTTTTCACTCTAGATCGCGGATTGAGTATATTAAATTGTGCTTGTGGTATGGATTTATCCCAATCTAGTGTTACCGTATCAGTGCTTTGAATAGATCCGCTAAAACGAGTATCATCTCTAGTATCAATATTAAAACACAATGTTTCTCCTTCACAAACATCGTGATTAAGTTGTCCTAGAATCTTAGGAGGTGCATTACTTGGACAAGAATTAACGTTAAGCTGCATCTCTCGATTTACCTTTCCTATAACCGTATAAACTCCCGAAGAATTTTTCCTCCATTCGGTGACTTCGACTACTAATACTGTAGACTGTAAGCAATTTATAGGTGTGACAGTGAAGTCTCCTGTCTGTGGGTCAAGAGAGATTCCAATTGGAGGTGTAGCCAATGGGTTTGAAGTGGGATAACTTAAGCTTCCGGGGTAATAGGCATTCAGGGGTTGCTGGTAAGTAAATCCTGAAATGTAAGTATTTGATAAGTTATAAGCCCTTTTAGCTGTGACAAAAGCATATGACAGAGAATCAAAGTCTACAGTGTCAATTCCCCCGAAGCTGATTTTTAAAGGTTGGTTACAGCAAACATCAATCTCAAAGTCAAATAGAAATGTTGGAGAGCTATTCAAAGGTGCTTTCGTTAGGTCAAGTTCAGACTCGATATACATTATTCCTAGTCCCGTATATGACTGCAAAGTTGTTGTGTACGCTCTAGCACTTAACTGAGAAGATAGGATTATTCTGTTGGAGCAAGAAGCAAATGCACTAAGGCTTGAACTAGTAAAGTCTAAAGTATCTTTGTAGGTATGTTTTTCGGTCCCAATACCATATCGTGTATTCCGTGAATTAGAAGGGAAGCACGCTGATTTAGCCGTCTTGCAATACGGGGTGATAGTTTCAATATTAGTTCTCTGAGCCTGTGTAGTAACAACATTCGTCCCGCATCTTATACTCAATGGAAAAGAATCGGAAAGCCCAATAAATGAGCACTCTCGATACCAAAAAACTGTAACCTCAAACTTTAATGAATCTAAAGCTCTATAGGTGATTTCAGCACCTTTTCCGTGCGTTGCACTCGCCTCCTGCCCACTAAAACCAAGAAGAATAAGAAGGGTAAATTGTATTAGCTTTTTCATAAACGATATGCGAATATAGGAAAAGCTAGAGTGGCGACCTACCTCACATTCAACACCTCAGCTCTATACGTGCCTTTATCGGTTGTTACCGTTATCCAGTATACACCGCTTCTTGCTGTCCATTGAAGCACGGCTTTTGATCCATTGATGCTGTGAGTATTTTCTACCAGTTGGCCTTGGCTACTGTAGAGCGCTACACGTTGTATCATGCCAAGTCCTGCAGCATCTATAGTTACTTGCCCATTGGTAGGATTGGGATAAACTCTCAGCGGCGAGTAGGTAAGCCTATCAAGACCCGCAGTTTTTACGATGCTGTTACTGGTATCAGATATACAGCCATTTGCATCTACAGATACAGCCGTGTAGGCTCCTATTCTATCATCTATGGTGATGAAGCTATCGGTCTTTCCGCTGAGTATAGTACCGTCTATAAACCATCGGTGCGTGCCGCCTATGTTGGAGTTGATGTTATTTCCATCTCTACTTAGAACGGGGACATTTGTGTTATTAAACAAGGTGATATTTATGGTATCACTTGCGGTGCATCCATCCTCATCTGTTATATTTACCCAAATGGTACTCGAGCTACTTACTGTTATGGGATTACTTGTTTCTCCGGTGCTCCACAAGAAGTGCTTACCCACATTTGCTTCAACCATTAGCCCACTTCCGCAAAGCGTAGTATCGCTGCCTAAATCCACTACTGGTATCGGGTTTATATCTACGTATACGGTATCTTTATTGGCACACCCAAGGCTATCTATCACAGAGATAGTGTATGGCCCATTGGCTGCCTGTATTTGGCGCTGGGTAGACCCGTTATTCCACCTGTAAGAAGTAAAAGAATCGCTAGATATCAAAACTAAGTCGTCAGAGCAAAAAGCAAGGGTATCTCCCCAAGATTGCACAGGAAGCGGATGGATAACTACATCTACCTCATCTGAGGATACACAACCAAATGTATCAGTAACTTGTACCGAGTACGTACCCGATTGGTTTACGATTAAGTTACTAGTATTGCTACCTGTATTCCACAGATATGTACCTGAAGGAATATTAGTTGCTATTTCATAGAAACCACAACGGGTGGTATCCTGACCTATATCTACAGTAGAGGCATGTAAGAAACGTAGTTCAGCAGATTTCGAGTTGCGACACTCCAAACTATCTTCTACCGAAACGGTATAGAGGCCATTTTTTGATACCTGAAGAGTGGCCGTTGAATCACCGGTATTCCAAAGGTATTTTTCAAAAACACCCGGTTCAAGGGTGGTACTGCTACCACAGTAGGTACTATCTTTAATAGCTATGTTAGGCAGCGGATGTATGGTAACCTGTGTGCTATCCTTAAATATACATCCAAAAGTATCGGTGTAGGTGACAGATAGCAGTGTGGATTGAGAAATTTTTTGTTGAATACCAGTAGAGCCGTTTGACCAACTAATACCGAGCAGTGTGCTATCCAATAGGAGTTCTACGGTATCTCCTTGGCACGCATACAGGTCTGTTTTAAGTGAATCTTGGTAGGGTACGTTTGGGTGAAGAGTTACGTGATCTGAGTTAGTACAGCCGTTGGGATCAGTTATTTGAACGGAGTATTTCACAGCAGAGCTACCCTGAAAGTTAAGAATGCTTAGACTGGTTAACGTGTCATCAGTCAATAGATTGTTATTTCTATACCATTGAAAATCTAAGGCGCTTGTGGACGCATTGGTAGTACTATTTAGATTAATATCGGTGCCTATACATACAATAGTATCCTTGGCAAAATCGATTAGCGTAGTGGTAAGAGGGCCTATGGTAATGGTGTCACGGTAAATTTTCGGACAATTCCTAGGTGAATTATTAATGTGTAGACTCACAACATACGATCCTTCTCTCTGTAGTTTTAGGCTGTCATTTGCCAGTCCAGAAATGGCGCTTCCAGTGGACTTAAAAAAGGCGACACTGGGATCCCAAACCCAATTGGAGTCAGTTCTCACTACCTCCCATTGATAGGTAGCATTTCCGCTAAACGAAGCACTGTCTATTGTTGAAGAAACCTCAAACCAGTTGCAGCTTTTAGCTACTATAGCAGTAGTAGCTTCAGCTCGTTTTTTAACGGTAACACTGTATGCTCTGCTAGAGTTGGCTTTTAAAGGACAATTGTCATCCTCAACCCGTGCTACAAAAGTATACGGAATTTTACTCGCAGACCCTACGGGAGGTGTCCAGCAAAATCTACCTGTTTTTAGACGTGCGGTAGTGTCTAGAATAGTAAAAGAGGCACCAGGGATTCCCCCATTCCAATAGAGACTTGTGGTGTCTGGAGCAGGAGTAGGTGTTGGCGGTGGGGGCACGAATGATTTGTCATCGGTTGTTATATTGAAGCAGACCTGATCTCCTTCGCACACACTGTATGTAAAAGGCCCGTTTATAGTAGGTGGATTGTTGTCAGGACAAGAAGTAACTTCAATATACATATCTCTTCTTACGGTTCCTACGTGTACTCGGTTTCCAGAAGTATCGCGTGACCATTCCTTCACTTCCAATACTTGGTGTGTTTCTTCTGAGCAATTTACAGGAGTAAAAATAAAATCTCCAGTTGAAGGGTCTAAGTACAGCCCAACGGGTGGGTTTGCACTTGGATTAGTATACGGAAAACCTAGTGAACCTGGATAGTAAACGGTGATAGGCGATACTGGCACCGTGACACCAAAACTAGAAAACACATTGCCATATGAATAGCTCAAACTGTCCATGTCAATACTATCTAACGCCCCCATGTTGTAATAAACTGTCTGATTACAGCATTCTTTGTACAATGGTTTACTAGTAAGAATAGGGGAAGCATTAGCCAGTTTAAGATTAAATGCTGTATAATTAAAATGGTTAATTCCTGAACCAATAGTAAGTAGTCTGCAGCATCTTTTATATTCTATGTTTACAAATCCTACATATGTAGTAGCAGGGCTATACTTAGACTGATTAAAATCTATAGTATCAGTATAGGTATGTTTTTCTAAGCCGCCTGCTGAGCCAGAGGAACTGTTTTTAGGAGAGCACAGGCTAGATACTGTATCACACGTAAATTTTACTTCTTCTATAGATCTTCTGGTTACAGAGTCTGTAGCAACTGTCGTCCCTATCCTAACGGTAACACCCTCTTTACTTGGCAATGAATCTCCAGAACAGAACCTATAAAGTACTAAAGTAACTTCGAACTTGAGATCACCTACTTTTTTATAAGTAATTTCTGAGCCTTGCAGATGATTAGCACTAGCAGTACTAATCAGTAAGAGACTTAATACAAGAAAAGGGATAAGTTTAAGTATTCGCATAGTTTCAATAGCTTAATTATAGAACAGACCGTTAAGATAAAGAATTCGTTGCACAGTTTCTAAGAATTACTCACTAGAGCACATCCAAACTTAGTCTATCTCACATTCACTACTTCTGCTCTATACGTGCCTTTATCGGTTGATACCGTTACCCAATATACACCGCTTCTTGCCGTCCATTGAAGCACGGCTTTTGATCCATTGATGCTTTGGGTGTTTTCTACCAGCTGGCCTTGGCTATTGTAGAGAGTTACACTTTTTATGATGCCAAGTGCTGTAGCATCTATAGTTACTTGCCCATTGGTAGGATTGGGATATACCTTTAGTGGCGAGTTGGTAAGCCTATCAAGACCCGCAGTTTTTAGAATGCTGTTACTGGTATCAGAAATACATCCATTGGTATCTTGATACACGGCTGTAAAGCTTCCAATTCTACCATTTATAGCTATGACACTAGTGTTAGCATCTGAAGTTGCCACGTTGTCTATAAACCAGAAGTGTGTACCAGTAAGACTAGACGCTATGCTGTCACCTACTCTAGTAAGTACAGGCACATGGGTATTGCTATTAAAAGTAATATTTACGGTATCAGAAGAGCTACATCCGTTAGAGTCCGTTACGCTTATCGAGTAATCACCAGAGGTGTTGATTGTGGTGTAGCTCAGTGTATCTCCATTACTCCATGAGTAGCTGTTTCCTGGGGCAAGAGCTAGTAAAAGGCTATCGCCACAAAAAGCAGTGTCGCTACCCAATTCTAAATTTGGAAGACTATAAATATTCACGTATACAGAATCTGTATTAGAACATCCTTGATTATCTTCAAAGTATAGAGAGTACATTCCATTAGTGTTTAAGGACACACTTTGAGTAGTATCCCCAGTGCTCCAGAGGTATGTGTCAAAAGACTTGCTTGTCAATAGTACCGCGGTATCACTACAATATGTTATGGTATCCGCCCAGTCTTGTGAAGGCACGGTATATATGTCTATGTTGATGGTATCCCTACTTTGGCATCCATTGGAATCCGTAGTAAGGATGCTATACTCACCCGTACTATTTACTGAAATTGATGCTGAGGTGGCTCCCGTATTCCAAAGCTGTGAGCTCACAATGTTATTTGCTAGAGTTATAGATCCACCGCATTGTGAACTATCGTTTCCTAGGTCTACTTCTTGTGCATTCCAAATGGTTATATGTGCAGTATCTCTATTTTGACACCCATTAGAGTCGGTAACTAAAATAGCATAATCGCCTGTTGTGTTTATAGTGATGGTCTCATTATTAAGGCCAACATTCCAGACATAGCTTGCAAATGTGCCTGCAGATAGGGTCATGCTGGCTTCACATGTAATGCTATCCTCTAGGTTTGTCACGGGTAGCGGATTGATTATAATATTGGGAGTATCTGAGTATTCACAGGTAAATGAATCACTGTAGCTTACCCATGGACTACCTCCTTGAGAAAAGCTGCGCAGAGAATCTGTACTCCCATCGCTCCATAGGAGATTGCTAAATATGGAATCTAGTTCTAAGACGATACTATCACCCAAGCAGGCAGAATAGATTTCTTCGAAGTCATTATCAAAATTGTCTTTGGTTCGTATTCTAATTTTATCTTGATTGATTTTGCCAGTAGAATCTATGACTCTCACGGTATAGGAGTTGTCTAATAACCTCGGTAAATCAAGCAGAGCAAGAGAAGATAAAGTATCTCCAGTCAAAAGAGTAGTGTCATTCTCGTACCATTGATAGCTAGGAGTGCCTTTGGCATATGTGGTAGTAGTGTTAAGGACAACAGAGGTGCCTGCACATAAGAGTGTATCATCAGCAAAATTGATTATGGTCTGCAATACTGAATCTACCTGTAAAGTATCATAGGAGACTCCGGGACAATTGAACGGACTGTTGTTAATCGTAGATTTTATATGAAAGATGGTGTTTCTATTTATACGAACAGTATCTTTATGTTGAGTAGTACGAAAAGAATTCGTTGAATTAAATTTAATGATGCTGGTGTCAGATACGAGAATACCTGTACTATCCAATACTGTTATAAGGTAAGAAGGATTGCCTTTAAATGTAGTAGAATCAATTTGATTTTCGACTACATAGATGTCGTTGGATATCTTAGTTATAGTAAGCTGAGATTCAGCTTGTTTTTTTACTCTGACGATAAACATTCTCCTGGCTTCTCCTTTTAATGGACAAGCATTGTCTTCTACACGTGCAGTAAATGTGTAAGGTAGAGTGCTTGCAGAACCAATAGGTGGTGTCCAGCAAAATCTACCAGTTTTGTGTAATGCAGTAGGATTTGTTATGGTAAATGTAGCTCCGGGAATTCCATTATTCCAAAAAAGCTGCGTGGTATCAGGAGCTGGCCGACTTGCAGGTGGAGGTGGCACAAAGACG
>Ga0115558_1001374_pt1 | contig 14993 bp, 9 predicted proteins | sample COGITO_mtgs_1104_4_FD_87279 | JGI IMG/M metagenome (GOLD analysis project Ga0115558, IMG submission 87279) | Pelagic marine microbial communities from North Sea - COGITO_mtgs_110426 | ecosystem: Environmental > Aquatic > Marine > Epipelagic | place: Germany:Helgoland, sampling site Kabeltonne... | reverse complement strand
TGATGTAGCAGCAAAAGCAGCGGCGGATTCTGCTATTAGTAGTTTTACAACGACTGTTACTTTAAGTGCACCAACAGTTAAAGCATTATATTATGCTAAATATTTATGGTCTATTGGTAGTACAACCGATGATAGAGTAACTACTGGGCTTACTAGTATTGATCTACATTCTTCTACAAAAGCAGCTATTATTGCTATGTATAAACCTAGTTCTACAAGTGAAAATGTTAGAACAGCTGCTAGAAATGCAAATTATACATCTTTATCAGATTCAGTAGCTTTAACAAATCAAGCAACTTTAGATATAGAGAATGGAGAAAATACCGACCATTATTTATATCTTGATAAAAGCAATAATACTAATCAAACTTACAATCCAAGTAATTCTTTTGATTCTGGATCATTCACTTATAATTCAATATTATCAAGATTACTTCAAGATTCCACACTTGCTAATATTGCTAATCATATTACAAAAATTCGAGAATTACATTCAAAATTATCAACAGCTACAGCTTTCACAACAGCATTAGCTGAAGATTCAAATAAAATATATAAATTTTCAGGTGATTTTGACACAGCTGATTTTACACCTGGATTGATAGATACACAATTAACAAATATTAAAACCGAATTAAAAAAAATATTAGATGATTATGATAAAGCTGTAAAATTAGATAAAATAGAAACAAAGCTACATAAAATACCAAATGTTATAAAAACCAGTATTGTGTCATCTAGCACAGATACAGATGCAAAACAAGTAAATATGTTTAAAGAAGAAATTAAAGCTTCTGATGTTATTTATAAAGATAACGTTGATAAATATAAAACAAAAAATAATGAATTAAATAATATAGTAAAAAGTAATTTATATAATAATATATTTTTATATGTTACTATAGTAGTATTAATTATAATATGTTTATGTATTATATATATAAATAATCATAAAGCATCTTTAAAAACTCAATATTCTATAATGGTTATAACATTTTTATTGCTTTATTATATTATTTATACAAATTTGACTATTAATATTACTGAAGACTTTGCAGCTAAAACATTACAAGATACTACATTGGCAATAATCTCTTCTGATATACAAAAAGATTTATTAAAATTAACAAATTTTGATAAAGAATATAAAGAATCTTTAAAAAAAGAAAAAAATAAATACGATGGATTTGCAAAATCTAGTAACTCAAAAGTTAATAATTTAGAAGTTGTATTAAACGATGAATTTATAAATGCTATTAAAAGTAAAGAATTAGTTAAGTTTTTAATATTATTCACTACTATATGTATTGTATGTTTTATAATTCAAACAAATTTAGAAGATCTGACAACTACTAGTATTATATTTATAATCCTATTCATTGTTATATTATCAATCTACTTCTATAATATTAATTTAATGACTAGAACAAAACACGATAATAAATATTGGAATCATAGAATGACTATGAAGTAAAATTAAAAAACTCTAAAAAATAATAAATGGATCAACTAGATTCTGGAAAAGTTAGAGGGACTTTAAATGCTTTTCAGGATTTGATGAAAGTTTGGAAATTATGAAAATTTAAATACTAAATTAATAGCAACTTTAAATTATACTACAAGTACTCTGTTATTGAAGTATGTTCAAAATATGATGATACTGGAAACAATCTTCAATTATATTTTTAAAAAGGTACAGATCTTACACCAAAACCAGATAATCTTGATGGATTAGTTACATTATTAAATACTAAATTATTAGATAGTACGGTTAATAATACTAATAAAATCCCTAAATTAAACTATAAATAATACAGATATCTTAAACAGTTATTCTAGTTTAAGAAATATTAGTAAATCTATAATTACGAATCAAAATAAAGAAAAAATAACAAGAAATGATATTAATAAAACTAAAAAAAATATAGATTTACAATATAATGAAATAATATTAATTTTAATAGTGCTAAGCTACTCTTCTTACTAAACTACTCGTTATTGCACAATATTGTCTAGCATCTTGATAAACTATAAATATTTCATCTACCGTAATTGTTCCAAATAATATTTTTAATAAATCAGTTTAAAAATATAACTACTACCTGTAGTATCTTGTTCTACATATTTGTTTAACCCATTAGTATCACTACTAAGTTCTTGTTGTTTTTCTGGAATATTAATATACGGTTCTAATATAGAAATAAAATTGAAACATTTACCTTCAAGTAGTATTTCTTTTACAAAAAACTATAATGATGATGTTATAAATTTATTTCATAACCATTTGATTATTCTGATATTTATTATCTGCTTTTGTTCTTATTATTAAATTAATATTATAAAAATATATTGCTAAAATAATTACAAATAATATTATACTAGTTGTTTCAATATTATTACCTAACACTAGAGTTATAACATCACGATTTTCTTTTATAAACTTTTAGCTGGTTGTAAATCAGTTGTGACTAGTAATTTAATATTATTAGCTATTTTATTTTCAATAAGAATATTCCGTTCTCAAATCTGTAAGGTATTTTCTAATATTTAAATATATAAATTAATTTTATACACTCATCTTTGTCCAATACCTGTGTTTATATTCAGTTCTTACAACCCTATGAAGATTCCTAAAATAGTAAAATATCAGTATCATAGAAGCAATTATTGTTATAAATAATAAATAAATATTCATATCAGGCATTATAGTTGATAACCATAAATAGGTTAAAACTAATATTAAAAACAAGAAAGTTGTATGAATAAATAAAGTTCTTTGGAATAATCTATGCCATTCTGCATTTGTTGTAGCATCATTGCGATTAGTTGAAGATTCTAATACTTTATTATTATTTCTAACATTTTGTGCTTCTTTATTACTAGCATCTGTTAATGTATCATATAAACGTGTCATACCATAATTAGACGATTCCATATAGATTATTCTTAAATACATATCAAAATTATTATTAATTATTGTTTTTTCACTGATAATATCAGTAGTTGTAGAAAAGTTTTCAGTAAATCTTTTAGCAACTTCAATAAAGGAAAAGATCATACCATATGTTAAAAGAACTATTACTAAAATAATAAATACTCTAGTTTTTCTAGATTGTTCTGAATTTGTAGCTACAATAGCTATTAATGATATTATCACAATAATAATAGTTAAATAATAAATATAATCAATATTATTGAACGAACCTTGAATAGCATTATAATTACCAATACTTTTTTGATACTCTGATTTATTTTTATTAAATGTTTCATTTGTCTTACTTAAAGTATTTAGTGAGTCGTTATATACTTGTGATGAATATTCAATGTTTTTTGATAAAATTACACATTTATCATTATCGGCAAAATTACTATCTATAGTTCCTTCAATATTAGCTGCTGTTAAAGGATAATTACTTTTATCACTTGATATACTAATATTATTTTTAATAGTAATATATTTACGTTTAGTTTTATTATAAATAGTATGCTTATTTGTTTCTAATAATTCAAAAAAACTTATAACTGCTGCACCTTCAGTATATATTGTTAAAGCCGGAATACCACTATCATAGACTACATTTAAGTAATAACCAGAAAACTCTTTAATTTTGTTTGTTACTGCACTAAATTGCTTTAAAACTGTTTTAATATTAGTTTTAGTAAGTTCGCCACAACTATTAGAAGGATCAGTTAAATCATCACAGATTTTATAATAAGTTAAATATACATCTGCAATATGTTTATATAATAAAACTAAATATATTCCTCTACATACATATACAATTGATGGTGTTAATTTACCTCTTAATTCATCTTCAATATAATTTTTATGATTTAAACCAGAAATAGGACATTCTGTATTTGCAGTATCAATTTGTATGGCATCAAAATAATCATATAACTGAGGTAATCCAGACAAATTATTTGTTGCTATTGTATCCGGATTATTAACAAGATAATCATATATTTGATATATATTGAATATTTTTTTCATTTTAAGTTTTTTAGCGTCTGTTATATATTGAATTATAGTTGTACTAAATTGTGGTATATAATGATTAGTGTTTGCACTATATAATTCTAAATTATATTCATTATTTGCGGTATCTTTAACAATATTACTAAAAGTTGCAAATCCTGATTCTAAATTACAATTATAATCTGTTGCAGGAGAACCTTCAAAAAAAGCATTTGCATTTAGTGCACCTGAACTGCTATTTTGAAGAAAAGCAGTAGTAATATTATCAATACAAAATTCATTATTATTAACAACCAAAAAATCATATAAATTACTTAAATCATTATCATTTCTAAAAAATTCGTCAAATATACGTGTATTAATTTCAAATAATGTATCACACCCCATTTTTATTATAAGAATAAGCTTTTAATTTTGGTAATGAAATAGGTATATAAACTTTTATAAATACAAGTTTTAGCAAAATGATCATTAGCACCACAACATAAACATAGGTTATTTGCCATTCTTAATTCACTTGTTATAAACCTTTTAGCATTATTTGATAATTTTTCTTGAATATAAGTTCCACCTCTAACATTATCTATGCCGTATTTATTCATATATATTTTAACCATTTTATCTTCATCATAATCATCGCAATCTTCAATTAATTCATCTATATAAAGTGGTTTATATTTTTTAGTCCAAAAAGATCCATTACCATTTAAATGTTGTTTATATCTAATAAAAATATTATGAGTTTTACCTACATAAAATTTGTTATCAGTTAAACGTAAAATATAAATAGATATACGATCTCGCATAAACATTTTAGATAATTCGCATAATTGTTTATCAACTAAAGCATTCCTAACTAAATTAGAAATTAAAATAGTTTTATCATAACCTTTTTCTAAATCATCATAGTAATTCATAATAATAAAAATAACAAATAATGTTTATACGCACGCACGATAATAATATGTTAGACCGCTATTAGGATTATAACGATCAATCTTAACAATATCACCAGGGCGAATACCTAACCATTTTGAAATAGGATCACTTTTCAATATGATAGGTAATTGAGTTTTAAATTTAATATTGTAATGTGTCATAAGATCTTTAATTTCATCTTTAGTAAGTTTAGTATGCTTATCAACTAAATGATGTCTTGTAGGATTAAAATGTAAATCTGAAAACATAAATACAGACAATAGACCATCAATTTTATTTAAAGTTTTATCAAAAGTAACAAGTAACTTATTATCAGCAGTAGTTAATTCATCAAAAACAGCAATATAATTAATATATTTATTATGTTCTAAAACAAATTCTTTAAAAACATCAATTTCTTCTGTTGTTTTATTAACTTTTTTATCAGGTTTAAGTTTAGCTATAACATTTTTTTTAGATTCTTGATTTAAAGCTATAATAACACAAATATTTGTAGAATATACTATAACAGGTTCATTACCATAAAATTCGTCAGTTGTAATATTCTTTAAAGTATCAATAGGAAAATCATTGCGATCTTCTAACATTTCAGAAAGATTATTTAACATTAAAGGTATTATAGATGCCATTATTTATTAATAATGATATATATCATTTTTATACTTCTTTAATTCTTATATTAATCCATTTACCTTCAGCTATTTTATTACGAGTAAATATTTCAGTTCTTCCTAATTGTATTTGTAATTGAGATCTAGATAATGGTTGTTTTGTTGAAATAGTATTTGATCTAAACCAATTTTTATAATGTGGAAAGATATGTTCGATCAATAATTTATCATCATTATCATCAGTTTCTTCAATTTTATCTGAAATAAATTGAGCAATTAAATCTTGTTCAGCGTAGAATCTTTTAGTAGCATCGTTAATAATTTTTGGTTCGTGAATATTAGTTACATCTAAATGAATACGAATATGTAATAACATTGAAATGAAGGTTTCTTTCCATTTATTAATTTTATTTGGCATATCGCGATCAATTAGATATTCATTTGGTTTATTTGGATCTGGATTATCAGCGAATCTTGAAGTAAATTCAATTAATCTAATACGTCGCCAAGTTCCTTCATCATTAGAATTAACTTCAGGAACATAATTACAAGTTAAGAATACTGAAAATTGTGGTTTAAACTCCATTTGATCTTTATATAATCCACGACAAGTCATAGTATCATTACCAGTCATTTCTTTCAATTTACCAACATTCAATTTATCATTTTCGTTTGGTTCAGCCATTACGACCATACGAACACCTTTAGATTTATAAATATCAGGTGTAGCATTACTAGACCCACTACGGTTTTGAGTAATATACGATACATTCATAGTATAGAAATAATCGCCAAATGATTTTTCAACTAAATTGATTAATGTTGATTTACCATTACTACCACTACCAGCCTTACCTGCTAAAATAAAGAATCTTTCCTGTCTAAAGTTTCCATCTAAAGCTAAAGCAAATTGTATCATTAAATACTCCCGAACTTTTTTATCAGGTAGAACTTTAGATAAGAAATCATTAATTTCAGCAACAATAGGATCGTTTTTATCATAAGGTTTATAATTACAATTAGTGCTAAACCGAATACAATCAGCTGGACTGCCTTCACGAAAACCAATATCAGTTATATCATTCTTAAATTCAATACCTTTTGTAATATCAAAAACACCATTTTTAAAACCTATTAAATTACCTTTTTCATTTAGATCATATTCAAAAGATCTTGCTTGAAAGAAAGTTTTACATTCATTAATAACATTCTTCTTAAAAGGTGATAATCTACAATTATTAATTAGTTTTTCTGCTTTTTCAGCTTTTTTCAACCATCTTTGTCTAATATCTTGATCTAATTCAGGATTCATAGCCTGAATAGTCCATTCTTTTGATCTAGATTTAATACATTCAACAATATCAGTAGATATTTTAGTAGATAGATCAATACCTTCCATCATCGTAACATACCGATGTTCTTCTTTACTATACATATACCAAACATCTCTTGCTATAAACTTAAATTCATCATTAAATTTTTTATAAATTAACAATGCTACATCATAATGTGTAAGACTTTCAATAGCTTGTTCAGTATATTTAAACAAAGAATTATTAATAATTTCAGTATATTTTTCAGGATTATCTTGTTTAGCCCAATAAATCAAAGTCCCTAAGCCTAAGTTATCATCTTTCATACTATTCCATTTCTTCATACATTCTCGTGATTTATACTTTGTGCTATTTTTTGAAAAATCATCCCATAATTCTAATAAACGCATATCAATATTTCTTAAAACCATTCCAAGTTGTATCCATAATGTATAATCATCAGCTCTACTTGGATTCAAACAAATATTTACAATGTTTTTAACCAATTCAATTTTTTCATCATCTACTTTATTATTTAATGTATTGCGAATATCAGTTAAAAACATATTATCAACATATTTACGCACTTTTTCTTTATTTGGAAATAATTGTGTAATATATTCATTAATTTCTTTTTGATGCGCTTCTTTAATTGGTCTTTCAACATATTCAATTTGACGCATAGAAAATAACTTAACATTTGCTTTTACTTGATCTAATTCATCTGTGGTGCTTTCATTATCATCATCATCTTCATTATCTGTAGTAGAATATTCTATTTCAATTAAATCTGTATGTTCATATGAATAAATATAATGAATATCATATGGTTTTTGATTTAATTTAGAACTCTTAAACATTTGCCAACAGTTTGAATCTATTATAGTTTTATCAACAATATCATCATAATCATTATTAGCAAAAATACCTGAAAAAATTAGGTTAGCTTTTTCTAATATTTTAGTTCTTATAAAATGTTGGATTTTATGATCTATTATAAAATCATTAAAAATTAGATGAATGCCATCTTTTACAAAATCTTTAGTATCATCTTTAATATGCATAGGTGCTTCTTTCAACATTACAGTGCAATGAATACCATCTGCAACATCTATTAGATCGTAAATAATCTGAAAATATGAAAAAACAATATTTTCAATATGAGATTTTGTAAAATATTTATTACGATCCAAAGAAACTACACCATTTGTATGAAAAATAGGTGTAAATCTAAAATCAAGATCTACTCGTAATAAACTAGGATTTAATGGTTTTTCTACAAAGTGTAATGGTATCTCTTTAGCAACTACCTGACTATAAAGACTTATAAACTTTTTATATTTGTCATCAGGAATATTATAAGAAACTTTAGGATTACCAATACTAATATGCGTGTAAGATTGTCCTTTTTGTTTTATTGCATATTTATCTATGAATTTATTAAACTTATCTAAAACACGCATTTATTTCTATTATATTTCTTTTTTTATATATCATTTTTCCATATTCAATTTTAAGATTGTTATATAACGTTCTATTATTACAGCAATCGTGGTGAAAATATTTTATCTCTATTTTCAATCATTATTTTATCAGTCATTATTGTATTATCAAGAACATCTTGTTCTTTAGTATTTTTATTTTTAAACAATTTAGATAACCATCTTATTTGATATGTTATAGCAAACATTCCACATTCTGTTGAAGTTTTTTGAAATTGCTTTTTATTTACTCTTATTTTACATTGTTTTGTTGGATATAATTCTTTTAATTGTTTTTTAACTTCATTTATGTATAACATTATTAATTTAGGTATTCCATTTCCACCACTATCATAATAATATATTCCATATGATGGTAATGTAGGATCTATTACAATAAAAATACTTGTCCAATGACTACCACCTTGATCGAAAGTATCTAAATTAGTAACTATACCTAAATATTTTTTATTATTTTTAATATTATCACGAATATTTGGTGTGCATTTATTATCATAATATTTACATTTACCATTCGTTTCTTTAACTGCAAAATCAACTGTAAATACACCTATAAATTCGTAATTATATTTTTTACATTTATGATAATGAGTTAAAACATCTTCTATATCGAAATTAGATAACCAAGCTGTTTTATTTTTATACCATTCTGCGGGTTTCTTAGGTAATAATCGAGAATCTGATATATTATTTAATTTAAAGCATTCATCAAAAGTAGAATATTGACACAAGTAATCAAACCAAAGATAATGTTTTTTATCTCCTACCGTATTTTTTAGTTTATCATTAATTGCTCTATATGTTGGTTTTTTAATTTTAATTTTAAAATATTTATTATAAATTTCTATAAAAATTGATAAATCTTTCATATCAAAACATTGTTTTTGATCTTTTGCTAAAGGACTACAAAAACTCATTTTTACTTTGTTAAAATATAATAAATGACATTATGGGTTAAATTTATATTATGTGTAACATTCATAAATGTTTTTGGTTTTTTTATTATGAAAAATTTAACTAATAGTAATAATTGCTTTGTTGTTGCTGGATATTTATTTTTATTTTCAGGAATAATTGCTTTAATATCTTTGATTTATATGCATTATTTTACTAATATTTCAGTTCTTAAACCTAACAATATATACGGTATAATTTTATTAGCTATTATGAACTTTGCTAGTTATACATTATTACTAAATGCTGTCAATTATGCTGAAAATCCTAGTTATGTTAGAGCATTTGTTGCTTTAGAAATATCAATACTTACTATTGCTTTCGCTTACTTTTACAAAATTAATATTAATATTTATAAAATATTCGGGATCTTTAGTATTATTGTAGGTATTATAACATTATCATTATCATAGTGCGTTAATTTTAATAAAAATATTAAATACATTATATTTAGATAATGAATAATCTTATAGAACCTTGTAAAAAATACATTAAAGATAAACTTGGTATTGAATTACAAAATGAAGATGTTAATAAATATATTAGAACTGCTTCCAATTCTTTAAACCTTAGTAATCTAAACGCACTTAATAAAGAAAATAAAAAACTTATACTAACAACCGTATTAGAATTAGTTAATAAAGATAATAATTTAGAATCTGTTTTAGAAACATTAGAAACTGAAAGAAATACGCCTGTTGTAGCAATACCCTATGATTTTGAAGATACTTATACACAACCTACATATCATTATAAAACATTATTAATTCAATCTACTAAAACGGATTTTCAATATACTTTTAATAATGTTTCTAGATTATTACCATATAAGATATTTATTAAAAATAATAATCCTATAATCCCTTTGTGGATTAATGATAATCTTTTTCATTTTTATAAAAAGAACGAGAATGATATTATTTATCATACTATTAATGATGTTGAAAATATACCAGTTGATAATAGCGTTAATATTAAATTAGAGAATATACAAAATACTAAAAATTATAGTATTTATAGTTATCGTAAAATAGATGAAAATCATTATAAAATTATAATTTTAAATAATGATAATAAAGAACAAAGTGATATTAAGATCTATTCAAATAATAAAATATATAATTTTTATTATGTTGATAATGATATATATTTAGCTGAAGATCCTAACATTAATATTAATATTAGTAATTCTATTGTAGTTTTAACTACAAATATAATTTACATTTTATGTAAGGTTATAAAAGCATAACGAATACTCCCGAAAATATAAATATTATACTTGAAATTACTTCAATTCTATAAAGTATTTGCAATTTATCGTCTTCTTCTTTGGCTACAAATATATCAATATGTTGTGATAAAATTAATACTATTATATAAAACATAAATACTATAAATAAATGCATTGTTATTAATTGCATATTAAAATCAGTATTCAAATAATTTAAAGCACTTTTCATTCTATAATTTACATATTTGTTTAAGATCAATATTAAAATAAACATTATTAAGAAATATACACCAACATAGACTGCCATAATATATACTATATCTGTTAAATAATCATTCATTATTAAACTTTCTACTATGGAATATACAACAATATGTAAAATTAAAATAAAAAAGATAAATGCAAGTTTATCTTCAAAGTTAATTTTAAAAATATCGGATAAGTTTAAACCTAAATTATCTAATATATCTACGAACTTCGTATCTAACTTTATTTTGTCTTCAATTGTATTAACAGAAGATCTTTCTTTTTCATAATTTTCAATTATACTTGAAATTATACTATTTGTTATTTTATTATCTTCGTCTTCTTGTTGTGTATCAGCACCAAACATTGTTTTAGCTGATTTTACAAGATCATTTTGGTTTGGTTTAGGATCTTGGGGTTTATTAGCTGAAATATGGTCTTTATCATAATCTTCTTCAATTTGCTTTCTTATTTTTTTTAATATTTCATTAGTTTTATTTACGTTTTTTGTTAGGCTTTCTTTTTCTGCTTTTTTTGCTTGTTCTTCTTTTCCGTTTACTCCTCCTTCTATTTTTTTTTCAAATATTGCAAGATCGTTTTTTATACTTGCGGTGATTTCTTGTGTTATCGTTTCTTTGCCATCTATGATGGCATCTTTTATTGTTTTACTTTCTAGTGATGATTCTAAATGATTTAATAAATCTTCAGAAAAAATTTTATTATCTGCTAAATATTTTAATATTTGCATTGGATTAAACGCAGAGTCTTCGTCTTCCTTTCTATCTTTTTTATCCTCTTTAGCATCTTTAGCCTTTTTAGCATAGCCTTGTAATTTAGTATATATACTGGACACATTACTGCGTAATTCTTTTTGGTCATTTATTGTATTTATTGTATTTAATTCTAAAAAATACTCTCTACTAGGACTATAATTATTTTTACTAGCTTGTATTCTAACAAATATAATTTTTATATAATCAGTACTTTTAAAATTTAATTTATGATATTTATGTTTTTTGCTATGATCATAACTATAATCAAATTGAATTTGATTTGATCCACTTCCTTTTAAATACCCTGTTGTTCCACTATTAAAAATAAATTGTAAGCTATTTTTATCTTTTTTAAATTGTTGTAATATTTTTAAATCGTCAGAAGCATTAGGATCTTTTTCAAGCTTTTTTGCAAGGTCTTCTTCTGCTTTAGCATAAGCTAAACCGCTAGTAATATTATTTTTGTATGTATTAAATTTTTGAAGATCATCTTTACTAGCATCATCTATTAATTTACTTAACGAACGAATACCTTCTTTAATACCTTGACGAAAATCTTTTGATAATTTTTTATCTAATATATATTGATTTACAGGATCTTCAATTTTTTTTATTGTTTCAATTAAACTATTAATATATCTTTTATTTTCATCAAATTCTTTTTTAATTTCAGTCAGTTCATCATTTGCTGTTTGAAAAAATACTTTATTATTTTCAGTAACCTGTTTTTTTTGTATTTTACTATTATCGGTCAAATCAGCAATTTCTGTTGAAAGCTCGGTGATTTTTTTATCAATTAGTGTACGTGTACCAAACGTATTAAGAATTCCATTTTTATCAAATAAAATATCAATACTATCAATAGCACTATCAATATCTTTCATTAATTTTGCTAAATCCGTTTTTCCACCACCAAATATAGCATTTGTATAATTTCTATCTAAATTTTGTATTTTATTATGATGATATCTTATGGAATTTAATATATCTTTTATTTTATCATATCTTTTTTGAACCATATCTTCATAAGTCATTAGTTCTGTATAAAAATTATCCATTTTTTTACCTGTTGAAACATTTAAGGAATTTGTAGTATCTCTTACAGTTTTAAATATTTTATTACGGTTCAACATTTATAGATTTAACAGAAAAAATCATTTGAAAAAGAATGCGATTATTGATAATATAACCCAAACAATTGTTGACATATTTGTTATGAAAGTGTATAGATATCTCTTTTCAGTATCTGAAATATGTTTATAAGAAGCTGATTCTTTATCAATTGTGCGAATAACAAATGGGATTATTATTAATAATAATAATAATCCTAAATGCACTATAAATCTCGTATAACTAAAATTAACTCTACTATAAAAATAATATAAAAAACTTTTACTAGTATCTAATTGATTATCACTTAGATTAACAAAAGTATATATTAGAATAAATAATAAAATGTATGTTAGAATATATGCTACTATAACACTTTCCACATCTTTAACTATTTCTATTTGAATAAACCACATCGTTATATATAGTGAAATTACACGTAAAACATACGTTGTTGCTATAAATGTATAAATATCTTCATTTGTTATTTTAATATCTTCAAAATATTCATTGTTTTTAATACGATATAAGTTTTTACGTAATTCTTTATAAGACTGTGTTTTAACATCATTAATATTAAACGTTTTTAACTCATTTAAGTATTCTTCATCTAAAACTTTTGGAATGTCTGCTTCTACGTTTTCTGTAGTATTAAAAAATTGTTTTATATTATTTTTCACTTTATTTAATTTTCTTTTAGCATTATCTGTTACCGATTCTGTTATATCATCATCAACTGTTGGATTTTCTAGTTTTGCTTTTAGTTCTTCTTTTTTTATTTTAATTTGTTCATAATCTCCACCAACTTTTAAATTTATTGTAGACATAGCTTCTATTGAACTATGACACACACTTTCATTTTTTTTTATATCTGCATCTGCATCTGCATCTATACCATGTGAAACTGGTACGTGTATTGGTATAGGTGTTATATTTGTTCCTCCCATTTTTTTAGTTTTGTTTATATATGCGTTAAACAATCCTGAAAATTTATCGGTTTCGTTTTTGGCAGGTGTTGATGTAGTATCTACTGAATCTAGATCTAGTATTGAAGTTATTACTTTAACTAGATCATTATCGTTACTACCAGCACCAGCACCAGCACCAGCACCAGGACCATCACTAGATTCACTTGGGGTAGGCTTATTTAGTCTTTCTGTTGTTTTTGCTTTTAAGTCAGTTAATGTACTCTCTAATGTAGATAGGTTGTCTTGTGTGGCATCGTCGTTTAATAAGCTATCTAGTGTCGTCCTTACTGTAGATAGGTTGACATTGCCTGTTGCGCCCAATATTACTTGTAATTTATCTGTATTAATTTGTTGTAATTTTTCTATTTTATCCTTTAAATTCTCTTTTTTTACACCAGTATCATACTTAGCAACCGTTAATACAATTATGTCACTAAATAAATTATAAATATTAGTTAATTCATGTAAGTATTCATACAATACTTGATAGTCATTTTTGTTATACATATTTTTTAAAAGCCTTTGAAAGTCTTTAATATTAACAGCACCATTATTAATTTTTAATATTACTAAATCTCTTAACCTATATTCTTTCTCTTCAATAAAAACACTTTTTTTAGGAATATTAATTTCGGATCTTGTGAATACATCATTATATAAAGAATCAATTCTAAATATATTACGATATCCCGGGTATTTTTTATTATATAATTGCTTTAAAGTTCTATAAGTTTGATCGTATATAATATCATTAATTATACTATATACCTGACTAAGGTTTTCAACACGTTCTATAATATACTTATTTTCTTCCTTTAATCTAAGATCATAACTTAATAATGTTCCGTATATAATACCATAAAAAACTTCTAATACATAAAAATTAACTTTATTATCTAGGTTCTTAGATAAAAATGTCTGTATTAGTATTTAATTCGTAATTTCGTGTTCAGCATCCGTCTTTGATATTGTTATATCTTTTGTTAATACTAATATTGCATTTTCACCAGCTCTTTTAACATATTCTAATAAATTAGATTCTGTAGTTTTTGTTGGAGCTCCCCTTTCTAATCCGGGTTTACTTTTAGGTAATCCGACTACAAGTAATATATGCATTATCAATTTTACACCTTGTTCTATAGTATTAAAATTACCGTTGCTTAATTTGGTAAAACTACTAGCATATTTTTCAAAAAGTGTAGCAGCTATCGTATTAACTTTATCACTTAGATAATTCCAATTATTTAACGAGGGGTCAGGTTGTAAAGAACCTATAACATTAGCATTTGGTGCAGAAGCTTTTATAACCGATTGTGGAGAAGCTATAACATTAGAATTGTGCGTATTCAAAGAAGCTTTTTCAAGTT
>Ga0115558_1001359_pt1 | contig 15036 bp, 15 predicted proteins | sample COGITO_mtgs_1104_4_FD_87279 | JGI IMG/M metagenome (GOLD analysis project Ga0115558, IMG submission 87279) | Pelagic marine microbial communities from North Sea - COGITO_mtgs_110426 | ecosystem: Environmental > Aquatic > Marine > Epipelagic | place: Germany:Helgoland, sampling site Kabeltonne... | reverse complement strand
TTATTATTAGCTTTAATTGCTTTAATGGTAAAGTTTGCTTGGAAACCAATTTTAAATTCTTTAAATGATAGAGAAGAAGGAATTGAAAATGCATTAGAAGCTGCAGAAAAAGCACGTAAAGAAATGCAAAACTTGCAATCAGATAACGAAAAGTTAGTCAAAGAAGCAAGAGCAGAACGTGATGCAATGATGAAAGAGGCAAGAGAAATTAAGGAAAGTATTATCGCAGAAGCTAAAGAGGAAGCCAAAGAAATTACAGGTAATTTAATAGAAAAAGCACAAGCATCTATTCAGCAAGAAAAGCAAGCTGCAATGGCAGAATTAAAAAAGCAAGTTGCAGAATTATCTATTGGTATTGCAGAAAATGTATTAAGAAAAGAATTAGCATCAGACAAAGACCAACTTAAATTGGTTGAAGGAATGCTTAAAGAAGTTACTTTAAACTAAGTAAGATATTATGAGAGACGCAAGAGCATCTTTACGTTACGCAAAAGCAATCTTGAATCTTGCTCAAGACACAAAGTCTGAGACTTTAGTTGATAACGATATGAAATTAATCGTTAGCACTATTATAGAAAATCCAGAGTTTGAGGTAATGTTGAGAAGTCCTATTATCAAAGTGAAAGACAAGATGAATGTTTTACGCGCTGTATTTTCAGGTAAAATAGACAATATTACACTTGGCCTTTTTAACTTATTAGAAGAAAATAAGAGAATCTCTATGTTAGAGCCAATTGCAAAACAGTACTCTATTATTTACGATTATCTAAAAAATATGCAAGTTGCTAAAGTTACAACAGCAGTTGCAATTACAAAAGATATAGAAGACAAGGTATTGGCAAAAATCGTAGAATTAACAGGCGATAAAGCAAATATTGAAAATGAAATAAATCCAGATATTATTGGTGGATTTATTTTACGTGTGGGAGATGTGCAGTATGATGCAAGTATCTCCAATCATTTAAACGAATTGAAAAAAGAATTTGACAATAGTCATTACGTTCCAAAAATTTAATTACATCAAACAATAAAAGATGGCAACAATTAAACCAGCTGAAGTATCAGCAATTTTAAAGCAACAATTAACAAATTTCGAATCGAAAGCTTCTTTAAATGAAGTGGGAACTGTCTTACAAGTTGGAGATGGTATTGCTCGTGTTTACGGTCTAGCAAACGTACAATATGGGGAATTAGTTGAATTTGCAAACGGATTAGAAGGTATTGTATTAAACCTTGAAGAAGACAATGTTGGTGTTGTATTATTAGGAGCTTCAACCTCTATTAGAGAAGGTTCTACAGTAAAACGTACAGAAAGAATTGCTTCTTTAAAAGCTGGAGAAGGAATTGTTGGACGTGTAGTTGATACATTGGGAAATCCAATTGATGGTAAAGGACCAATTGAAGGAAAAACATACGAAATGCCTTTGGAGCGTAAAGCACCAGGAGTAATTTATAGAGAACCAGTAACAGAACCATTACAAACAGGAATCAAATCTATTGATGCAATGATTCCAGTTGGACGTGGTCAACGTGAATTAATTATTGGAGATCGTCAAACAGGAAAATCTACAGTAGCAATTGATGCAATATTAAATCAAAAAGAATTTTTTGAAGCTGGTGAGCCAGTTTATTGTATTTATGTTGCTATTGGACAAAAAGCATCTACAGTTGCAGCCATTGCAAATATGTTAGAAGAAAAAGGAGCTTTAGCTTACACTACAATTGTAGCAGCAAACGCATCAGATCCTGCAGCAATGCAAGTTTATGCACCATTTGCTGGAGCAGCTATTGGAGAATATTTTAGAGATTCTGGAAGACCAGCATTAATTGTTTTTGATGATTTATCCAAACAAGCAGTTGCGTATCGTGAGATTTCTTTACTATTAAGAAGACCTCCAGGACGTGAGGCATATCCAGGAGATGTATTTTATTTACACTCAAGATTATTAGAACGTGCTGCAAAAGTGATTAATGATGACAAGATTGCAAGTGAAATGAACGATTTACCAGATTCTTTAAAAGAAATCGTAAAAGGTGGAGGTTCTTTAACTGCGTTACCAATTATTGAAACTCAAGCAGGAGACGTTTCAGCATATATTCCAACAAACGTAATTTCGATTACAGATGGACAAATTTTCTTAGATGGAGACTTATTTAATTCAGGTGTTCGTCCAGCAATTAACGTAGGTATTTCTGTATCTCGTGTTGGAGGAAATGCACAGATTAAATCAATGAAAAAAGTATCTGGAACATTAAAATTAGATCAAGCTCAGTTTCGTGAATTAGAAGCGTTTGCAAAGTTTGGATCTGATTTAGATGCAGCAACAATGAATGTGATTTCTAAAGGACAACGTAATGTTGAAATTTTGAAGCAAGCTCAAAATGATCCTTTCGCTGTAGAAGATCAAGTTGCAATAATCTATGCAGGTTCTAAAAACTTGTTAAAAAATGTACCTGTAAATAAAGTAAAAGAATTTGAAAAAGATTATTTATCTTACTTAAATGCTAAGCATAGAGATACTTTAGATATTTTAAAATCAGGAAAATTAACTGACGAAGTTATTGCAACATTAGAAAAAGTTGCAGCAGATTTATCAGCTAAATATTAGTACAAGTGATGAGTTAACAGTTACGAGTTATGAGTAAATTAGATGAAAGCCCGATAAGAGTAAAAAGTTTTCAGTTTGCTTGTGAAATAGTTTTGTACTGTGATATTCTCAAAGAAAGTAAAGATTTTGAATTAGCGTCTCAACTTATAAGAAGTGGAACAAGTATTGGAGCAAATACTCGAGAAGCACAAAGAGGTGTTAGTAAGAAAGATTTTAAAAATAAGTTTGGTATTGCTTTAAAAGAAGCAGATGAAACCAAATTTTGGTTAGAAATTTTAGAAGCAACAGGTAGAAAAGTTCCTGGTGAATTGAATAATAAGTGTGAAGAGTTAATACGTATTTTGGTATCAATAATCAAAAACTCATAACTCAACACTCATAACTCATAACTTGAGAAATGGCAAACTTAAAAGAAATACGTAATAGAATTACTTCCATCGGCTCAACGATGCAGATTACAAGTGCTATGAAAATGGTATCTGCTGCAAAGTTGAAAAAAGCGCAAGATGCAATTACTGCAATGCGTCCGTATTCGTCTAAATTGACAGAGTTATTACAAAACTTAAGTGCTTCTTTAGATAGTGAAGTTAGTGGTAAATATTCTGAACAAAGAGAAGTAAAAAACGTTTTATTAGTAGTTGTTACTTCTAACAGGGGTTTATGTGGTGGTTTTAACTCTAATGTAATCAAAGAAACTGTAAAAACTATAAAGACAGATTTTTCTGGAGCCAAAGTAAATTTAGTTACTATCGGAAAAAAAGGAAACGATATTCTTTCTAAAACATATGATGTAATTAAAAACAGAAATGATGTTTTTGATGATTTAACGTTTGAAGTGATAGAAGAAATTGCTGAAAATTTAATGCAATTATTCGTTGATGGAAAATACGATAGAATAGAATTGGTGTATAACAGGTTTAAAAATGCAGCTACTCAAATACCAACTGTAGAGCAATTTTTACCAATAAAACCTATTGAAGTAGAAAATGCTTCAACATCTGATTATATTTTTCAACCATCAAAAGAAGAAATTGTATTAGCTTTAATTCCTAAGTCTTTAAAAACGCAATTGTATAAAGCTGTTAGAGATTCTTATGCAGCAGAACATGGTGCGAGAATGACAGCGATGCATAAAGCTACAGACAACGCAAAAGAATTACGTGACGACTTGAAATTAACATATAACAAAGCGCGTCAAGCAGCAATTACCAATGAAATTTTAGAAATTGTTGGAGGTGCAGAAGCATTGAAAAATTAAGCAAAGTGAAACAAGCTAAATTATTTAATAGTGAAGCTTTAAAAAATTAAGAAGTTTATACTTATCCTATATAAAAGAGCTTATCAAAATTGATAAGCTCTTTTTTTTATATCTTGGCATAAGATTTGAAATTACTTTAATTAAATCAAAATTATGAAAGCAATAAAACTAATAGGAATTGCATTACTTACATTCAGTTTTACAGGTTGTGGTTGTGCTAAATTTGATAAAAAACCACCTTTTGAAATCACAGAATCTACTTTCAATCATTGGACAGGAGGTCAACCAGGAGTTAGTGGAACTAAAATAATTGTTGGGTATGTAACAAACTCAGTAGTTGAATTTGATTCTATTTATTTTATGGGAAAATCTACAAAAGTAGAAATGGTTTCGCAGGAAAATAAAACCTATTTAATTGGGCATTATAATACATCAAACAGAGAAAAGTACGATTTAGTTATTGATGTTGATACCAAAAAAGAAATCAATAACAAACCTCCAAACCAAGAGAAAATTCCGTTCGAATTAAAAGAAGACGAAGCTGTAATAAGCTATAAAGAAGATGGAGAACTTAAATATTTCAAAATAGAAAAGATTAGAAAAACAAAATCAGACTTCTATCCATAAAAACATAACTTACTGATTATCATAATAAAAACCACTCAAATTGAGTGGTTTTATTTTTTGGCACACATTTTGAAATTACAAAAGCGTAACCATAAAATTTGAAGCTTATGAAATCAATAAAATTACTTTTCACGATTATTTTTACAGGAGCACTTTTAAGCTCATGTACCGTTTTTGTAGAAGACGGTTTTGTAGAAGAAATTTCTTTAGAAGAAGTGGTTTCTGGATACGATTTATGGTATGTAGATTATCACAGAACAACAGGAAATGGAGATGTACCTTTTTTGTCTAAAGCATTTACAGTTTCTTTTTTAAACGGAAATATGTATGCAAACAATAATATTGTAGATATTGGCAGAACAGGAAATGGTTTAGGAATTGTAGTAGGAAATTACAATACATTTAACGGGTTTTTAGAAACTAGACACGATTTAGATGGAAGATTCGATTTTGATGTAACTCAAATTTCCGCAAACGAAATTAGAATTCGAGACAATTTTGAAAACGTGAGTTATTATTTAGTTGGGTATCAAAGAAACAATTTTGATTATGATAAATTGTTCTACGAAAACATAGAATATTTCTTACAAGAATATATTGCATGGGAAAAAACAGCCACAACTGGAGGAACACCAAATGCATTTGATGATGAAAATTATTTACAATTTACACCAGAAAATATAACAACATTTTATAGCTCACAAGATAGTTTTGGCACAGATGTTGATTTAATTAGATGGGATTATGTAGGTGACTATCAAGTTTTTGATGTAACAGGGTTTGAAGATTTAAAAGTTCTAGAATTATATTATGATGGTGGAGATGTAGAGGAATTTGAGTTGACTATTCTAACTGATAACAAGATAGAATTATATCACATTAACTCAGAAACAATATATAATTTTTCTGGAAGAGGATTTGTTCAATATCTAAAAGCAGAAACTCAAAAAACCTCTGAAGTGAAATCTTCAGTAATGACAAGGAATAATGACAGAAAACGTATTAAAGTTAAAAGAGAAAAAAAGACAAGAAGAAATTTAAAATAAAGTTTGGTTAGTTGATTTTTGGTTGGTTCTATCTCACAGAACCAATTGAAAGGAAAGCCGCTCTAGGAATAGAGCGGTTTTTTCTTGTTAATAATTGTTGAAAATATTATCATATAAAAACAGCTACTAAAACTACTTTTCTTAATTTTATATCAAATCGAAAAGAAATATGGTAAAAACAGCATTTATTACAGGTGCAACATCTGGAATTGGAAAAGCAACCGCACAAATTTTTGCAAAAAATAAGATTAGATTAATTCTCTGTGGCAGAAGAAAAGAGAAGTTAGAAGAACTTCAAAAAGAATTAAGTAAAGAAACAGAAATTGCTATTTTACGGTTTGATGTACGAGATAGAAAAGCCGTATTTGATGCTGTGGAAAGTCTACCAGAAAATTTTAAACAAATAGATATCCTCATTAATAATGCAGGAAACGCACATGGTTTATCTACAATACAAGATGGAGATATTGATGATTGGGATGCAATGATTGACGGAAACGTAAAAGGACTTTTATACGTTTCGAAAGCAATTATTCCACAAATGGTTTCTAGAAATGATGGTTTTATTGTAAATATTGGCTCTATTGCAGGAAAAGAAGTATACCCTAATGGAAATGTTTATTGTGCATCAAAGTTTGCTGTAAATGCCTTAAATAAAGGAATGAGAATAGATTTAAACAAACATAACATTCGTGTTTCTGCGATTCATCCTGGAGCTGTAGAAACAGAATTTTCTGAAGTTCGTTTTAAAGGAGATTCAGCAAAAGCATCAAGTGTTTATAAAGGATACAAAGCCTTGCAAGCAGAAGATATTGCAGATATAATTTACTTTGTAATTTCTAGACCTTATCATATAAATATTGAAGATTTAGTTGTGTATCCCACAGCGCAAGCCAGTGCAACCATTCTAAATAAAATGTAGAATGATAAATAAACGCCTTTTAATTAAAAACTTGCTTTCTCATAATGATGAAAATAGTTTTTACGATAAAAAGCAAAAATTATCATTTGATACTAAAGAAGGCAAAGCCAAGTTTTTAAAGCATGTTTGTGCGTTATCGAATTCAAATCCTTTTAACAACTCTTACCTTGTAAATGGTGTAGAAGACGAAGAAAATAAAATAATTGGTGTCGATTTTTTTGATGATAGCAAGATTCAGAATTTGGTAAATGCATATCTAAAAAATCCACCAAAGATAGAATACGAAAACGTGCCTTTTCCAACATTACCTAGACACAAGGTTCTTGGTTTGGTAACTATTCATCCAAATGAAAAAATTACTTCACTCTTAAAAAACGCGTGGAAATACAGAAAAGGAACAATTTTCTTAAGAAGAGGAAGCAATTCTATGCCTGTTTTAGAAAATTTTGAATTAAAAAACACCAACAAATCTATAGTTGAATCGATTGAAAAAAATGCAAATAACAATATAGAATTAACGCTAAATGGTGTATTTGATTTTATGCAAAACCACAAGCCAGAATACAACCCACAATACAAAGTTTTTAACGAGCAATTTGTGTTGTGCTGGGCAGGAAAGAAGAAGATAATTAATAAGGAAGAATTTTTTACAACAGTTGATATTGAATTAATCAATGAGCAAGTTCAACTTTTTTTCTCTTCTTTAGATGATGTTCAAATTAAATACAACAACAAATCTTTTATAATTACAGAATATATTTTATTGGGAATTGATAAAAACGAAACACGTTATCCTTTAGAAAAAACCATCATTAATTTTAAAGAAAATGGACAGCATGATATTGTAAAAGAGTTTTTGTTTCAACCACCAAAATTTGATAAAACAATTATTCATCATATTTACATGAGCAACGTTCTTATTGTTAATAAAATTGAAAAGGAAATTCCGCTTTCTACAGAAGAAAAAATAAGCTTACTAAAATTGCCTTTAAATTTTTTAATTTGTTCTTTAAACGGTTTTACTGAGGCTCCAAATCAACTTAAAAAAGTGAAAAACTACTTTAAAAATTTGATTGATAAAACTACTTATATTCAATATAAAGAAGTCATGCGTATTTTGCGAAAAGTGAAATATGGTTAGTAAAAATTAAACAAAGCCCAATTTAGAAAACTCTTTATTTAAAATAGAAACGTCATCAACTTTTAGCCATTTGTCTAAAATTGTGGCGTAGATTTCTCTAAAATCAATTTCGTGTTTTAGGTTTCCATTTTTATCTAAATTGGCCAAATCTGGCATTGCATTGTATAAGCCATTTTGCTTTAAATTTTTACCAACAATAAAAACATTATTCGCAGTTCCATGGTCTGTACCATTAGATTTGTTTTGTTGCACTCGTCTTCCAAATTCAGAAAAAGTTAAAATAATAGTATCATCAAACTGATTGTTTTTTTCTAAATCATTCACAAAAACTTCCATACTTTCTGCATACAATTGCAACAACCTTGCTTGTGTATTTTGCTGATTGGCATGCGTATCAAATCCGCTTAAACCTGCATAATAAACCTGAGTTTCTAATCCTGAATTGATAAATTCTGAAATTGTTTTTAATTGTTTTCCAAAAACATTTTTAGGATATGTTGCTTTGGTTTTTTGAGTTTTCGTTTTCTCGTAAATGTATTTTGAAGATGATTTTGCGTCAATCATAGTGTTGTACAAATATCCTAAATTGTGTTCGCTTAAATGAGCATCATTATAGTGATTCAGCACCTTATTAAAATACGGTTGTTTTATAGAATTGTATAAATATTTTGCATCTGTTAACGCCAAACCGTTTCTAGATTTTCCTTTGAGCATTAAAGACAAACTTTCATCTACTTCTATGGCTTTAAATGGATCTGAATTTGTGGTATCTAAGTAACGTCCAACCCAACCATTTTGTAAATATTCGTTACTTTCACTTGCGGTTTGCCAAATATCTGTAGAACGAAAATGTGACAAATTAGGATTCGGATATCCAACATTGTTTAGAATACTCACATAACCTTTATCGTACAAATTCTTTAAGGGTTGCATGCTTTTGTGCAAACCAACTTCGTCTGTCAATTTTAATAAATCATTCTGATGAATGGCTATTTTATTTCTTTGCTGATAATAAATATCATTATAAAAAGGCACAATTGTATTTAAACCATCATTCCCTCCTTTTAACTGAATAATGACTACTTTTTTGTTGCTAAACGTCTTTGCTGGCAAACTTTCAAACGCTTTTAGAAATTGTGGCACAAAGAAAATTCCTGAGGCTAATGTGGACTGTTTTAAAAAATCTCTACGTTTCATATAATTGATTTAGCAAAGTTGATATTCTGGTAAAGACATTAATTGCACGCAAAAATCTCGTTTTGAAACATTTTGTTTTTCTTCTAACAATGCTTTTGTTCCTTTGTTTATTTTGCTTCCTAAAACTTGAGTTATCAAATCTTGATGACTGCTTTCTTTAAAATTTTCATCAAAAGATTCCCAATCTATTGTTGCTTTTACAAATGTTTTTTTGCGTAGTTTTTTTGCGCTGAAGTTTGTAACCATTGCTTCTTCATCTCCTTTATCTGAATAGGTAATTTCTGCGTTATTTAGTAAAACAGATGGTAATCGTAAACGAGTTACAATGGTATTGCTATCTATCCAATATTTGCCTGTTTTCCAACCTGCAACATTTGGTGGTCTCAGTAAAATTTGACTTAATAGTTTTTGTAGTAAAATGGCTTTTTTAGGTTGTTCTATGGTGTAAGGAACAATGGTATTCATTCCTACTAAAAATTCTATAGGTGATTTTATTTTTGCACTTAAATTTTCTTCTCCATAAAACCAATTTGTAGTAAAAACAAAACGCATCAATTTTTCTATGTTATAATTTCCATAGAAAACTTCAGACATTTCTTCAATATGATTTTTATTAAGGTTGTCATTAACAAAATACAAGTAGATTTTTTCACATATAAATTTTGCACATTGCTTTTTTTCTAAAATTAAATCGATTATATCTTCTCCATTAAAATTATCTGTTTTACCGAAAACGGTTTTTTCGTTTTCATCATGTTGTCTATTTTTAAACACAAAATCGCCTCTAAAATTTCTGCTGTATCCTGTAAAAGCTTTGGCAACTTCTGTAATATCTTGCTGTGAGTATTGATCTTGACCTAAAGTGAAAAGCTCCATTAATTCACGCGCAAAATTTTCATTTGGGCTACCTTTTTTGTTTTGTTTGCTGTTTAAATAATCGATCATTGCTGGTTCTTTAGCAATAGTTTTTACAAAATCTCCAAAGTTTTCTAAAGCGTTTTCACGTAATGAATTATTAAATTGCTGTACAAAAAGAATGTTTTTTGATTCGCAGACAAAATGATTTGCCCAGAAAAGTGTCATTTTTTCTCGTAATAATTCAGTTGAATTAGACAATCTGTTTAACCAAGCAAAATTATACTCGACAATTTTTTGTCGACTTAACTTCTGCAATTCTCTCCTCTTGGTTATGTCTTTTAAATCTTGAATGGAATAATTACCTACAAAAGAAATATCTACCTTTAGTGGCGTCACTTTTTCTGAAAGTAAAAATAAATCATCAATAATCTCTTTTTTAGATTTTGATGATAAACTCTTTAGCTGTTTTGGTGTAACTCCAAAGCCAATTCTGTTATATAAATGTTGAAGATGTGCTAATTCCATAATCTTTAGACTGATAAGTTTAAAGATAGTTTAAAAAAAAATAAAAAATTATAATTCTTTTGGAATAGTAATCGTAAAATAAACTCTCTTTTCTTTTTTAGTAACCTTAATGTCTCCACCTAATAAACCCACATATCTTTTTACAATATAAGAACCTATTCCTGTTGATTTTTTAGAAAAATTAGCATCAAAATTTTGAAAAGGAGTAAATAATTTCTTTATTTTCCAATCTTCTAAAGTATCTGTTTCATTAGAAATAATAATGCTAACATTTTGGTTTTCTTCTGTTATTTCAAATTTAATTGTAGTCTTTTTAATTGAATATTTTATGGCGTTAACAAGTAAGTTTTCTAAGACTTGAGTTAAAAAAATACTATCGGTTTTTAGGGTAATCTCTTTTTTACAAGCTATACTTGTTGCTAAATCACTTACTTCTATACTGCTTTTGTTGTTTTTAATTAATTGATTTATGATATTATAAAGGTTAAATTCAGTAACATCAAGATTTACTTCTCTAAGATCTTTTTTATTATTTGGAAGAACCTTATTAATTAATGTTCGTAATCTTGAAATTTCATCAGCAAGCATTCCTTTAATTTCATTATCTTCTATTTCACCTAAAGTAGCTAAACGCTCTATATTATCTAAAGGAGCTTTTAAATCATGAATTAGCATGTATACAAACTCTATTAGTTTTGATTTTTCTTCAGACAATCGCTCTTGCTCTTCAATTAATCTATTTAATTTCTGTTGATTCTTCTCATATGAAGAAGTGATGTCTCTTTGTACTGCAAAAAAGAACTCCAAGTCACCATTATCATCATATACTGGAGAGCAACTTATATTCAACCAATATTTTTCTCTCTTTTTTGAATAATTAACAATATTTACATTAAAGTTTTCTTGAGCATCAAGAGCGGCTCTCATTTTTTTAACCGTGTCTTGATTTGTCTCTTCTCCTTGTAAAAACGAGCCTGGGTTTTTACCCTTAACTTCCTCAAAAGAATACCCTGTTAGATGCGTAAACCAATCATTAATCCAGACAATTTTTCTATTCGTATTGGTAATAAGAATAATATCTCCTGAATAATTTTTTAAGATTTCACGTAATCTTTTTTTTGGCATAGTTTGGTTGTATGGTTTAAGCTCAAAATAAATATACTCTTTTAATTATTTTAAGGCTAACGTGTTTCATTAAAAAAAGAGCTTTATCAATAACGATAGATTTCCATTAATCTATGTGGCTTAATGGACGAATTATACTGTAAAGTGTATATATTACTTACGCTGTTGTATTTTTTGATTTTCATTCTCAAAGTAAACACGCGTTCTTGGTAAACTTTCTGGATATTTTTTTTGGATAAATTCAATCATTTTTTCACGAACTAAAACACGTAAATCCCAAGCTGTTGGTGAGTTTTTTGCACTTACTAAAATTCTAATTTCCACGTTTTGTTCTTTTGCATCAGTTACTTGCAAAACTTTGGCTTGCTTGTCCCATAAATCTGTGTTATCTAAAATTCGATCTAATTCTGTTCGTAAAGCATCAAAAGAAATAGTATAATCTGTATGAATAAATACTGAGCCCACAATATCTGCAGAAGTTCTAGTCCAATTTTGAAATGGTTTTTCTAAAAAATAAGTAGAAGGTAACACCAATCTTCTTTTATCCCAAAGACGAATTACCACGTATGTTAAATTGATTTCTTCAATCCAGCCCCATTCGTTTTCTACAACAACAGCATCATCTATTCTAAAGGGTTGCGTAAATGCAATCTGAATTCCCGCTAACAAAGCACCAACTACTTTTTGTGCAGATAAACCAATAATAATTCCGGCTAAACCTGCAGATGCAAAAATTCCGTAGCCAATTTTTTTGATACTATCAAAAGAGAGTAAAATAAAAGCGACAGCAAATAGAAAAATTACGAAAATGATTATTTTCTCGAGCAAGTTTATTTGCGTATACATTTTTCTCGCATCGAGATTATCTTCTGCAGAAATATCATAACTTTTTAAGAACATTCGTTTTCCTTTTCTTAAAAAGATAATTAACAACCAAGCAAAAGCAATAATTAAGAAATTTTGTTTTTGCGGAATTAAAATAGAGCTTTCATAATCTTCAAAACCAGAGAGTGTTTTTGAATACGCTACAATACTTTCTATGTTAAAAAAGAATATAATTAGTAAAACACAAATAATTAACTGAACATATCTTTTCATGAAAACAGGAGTTTAAAAAGTGAGTTTTACGAAGCTATTTGTTTTGAGGTGTAAATACAAATTATCTTATTGAAAATCTTAGTATTAGCATCAGTTTTATCAATATGCTAATTTTGGGTTGACTTTTTTATAATGTTTAGATATTTTTTTTTGAAATTTAAAAAAATGAAACCTTTATCTTTCTTTTTCGTTTTTAATAATAGAAGCCGTTTAAAATAAATGTCTAAAGAAATAGACTTATTAATTTTAGAGAGTAAAAAAGGGAATAAAAAAGCCCAAATAAAACTCTATGATTTGTTTTCTGAAGCGATGTTTTTTATCTCTTTTAGGTATTTAAAAAATGAAGAAGAAGCTAAAGATGCAATGCAAGATGGTTTTCTAAAAGCGTTCTTAAATATAGAGAACTACACTAGTGAAGCAAGTTTTGGAGCTTGGTTAAAAAGAATAATCATAAACACGTGTATTGATATTTTAAAGAAAAGACAAATACAAACGGTTTCTTTAGAAGTAGAGTCTTTCGAAATTTCAACAGAAGAAGATTGGAATTTTAATTCACTAATTACAAAAGAAACAATTGTTGAAGCTGTTGAAAAATTAGATTTAAAATATCAATTGGTTGTAAAACTGTATTTATTGGAAGGGTATGATCATTCAGAAATATCTGAAATATTAAACATTCCAGTAAAAACGTCAAGAACACGATTAAGAAGAGGAAAATTAGCATTACAAAAAACATTAAAAACTCAAAAATATGGAACATGATATTAGAAATTTATTTGATAAAAATGAATTGCCAAAGAAAGAGTTACCAAAATTTCATCGGGAAGAATTTATTGAAAAATTGAATCAGTCAGAAGAAAAAAAACCGAAAAGAAAGTCATTCTTATTCTTAAAGATTGCATCATCAATTGCACTAATTATTAGTTTGGGATACTACTACTTAGAAAACACTTCTGAAACTGAAATTATTGCCAAAACCCAGATTCAGCTTCAAGTAGAAAAGGTGGAAAAAGAATATCTAATAAATATTGATAAGGAATGGAAAAATTTTGTTGAAGTAACTAACGATACCATTTTAATAAAAAAGTATGAAGAAAAACTAAAGGAGTTTGATTTAGATTACAATAAAATCTCTTTTCAATTTAAAGAAAACCCAAATAACATTAATGTTTTAGAATCTTTAATATATAATCTGCAAAGACGTTTGCAACTCATTAAAGATATTAAGGAACATGTAAAAGAGTTAAATCAAAAAAACACAAGTAATGAAACCATATATTTATAGTATCTTATTTTTTCTGATCACAAACACCATTTTTTCTCAAACAGAAGAAGTTTTGTTAGATAGATCATATTTAGCAAATGAAACAACGATTTTAAATCTTGATTTAGATAATGCAATCATAGTTTTTGAAGAGTCTAAAGATGACAAAATTCATTTTAATTATAAGATATCATATAATAAAAATGCAAAACAAAAAATTAAAAAATATTTAAAACAATCTAAAATAGAAACATCTAAAAATGGAAATACAGTTACTTTAGACGCAAAAAACTCTATGTATCTTAAACTAATATATTCTTCTAATGGTATTGATTTTGATACCTCTAAAAAACATATTAAGAATATTTTTTCTATCATAAAGAATAATAAATTTTTATATAAATCAAGAGACTCTGTATTAAAAGAAATTGGGTTTAGTTTGGGATCAGATTATGATGACTATTTCAAGAAACTTAAATTAGAAAACCCTAATAAAAATTATGGAAAACCATCTAAAAAACTTAAACAGCAGTTTATAATCAAGGTCCCGAAAAATGTAAAAATTAAAATTAAAGCACTTCATTCAAAAATAAATTTTACTTATGATGTTAGTAATCTATTGGATTTAAGTTCATTCAAAACAGAATATAAGTTTAAAATCATAAATAATAAGAATAACAGATTTAAATTAATGCATGGTATTTTTCAAGCAGAACAAATTTCTGGAGGAAATTATAATTTAAAAGATATTCATAAAGTAAAAATTGGCGTAATTTCTAGTGTAAAACTAGAAACAGAAACATCAAGAATTCAAATCGGTGAAATTGGTAAAAATGTTTCAATAACTGATTTTAATAGTAAGATTTACTTGTATAATTTTAGTAACAACTTTAATAAATTTGATTTAAAAGGAGATTACTCTGAACTTTCTTTCTATAACATTTTAGACAATAATTACTCATTAAATATTTTTGGTCACAACACAGTTTTAAATATGAATGATAAAAAAACCTCTTTTGGATTGTCTAAAGAGAAGAAAACAACAAAAATTATAGAGAAAAAGGCAAAAACCATAGAAAACAGTTTTGGAATTATGGAAATAGAGTTGTTAAATGGAATTGTAAATATTAAATAGCAAAAAACCCAACTCGTTCAAGTTGGGTTGATTATTTTAAATACATAAAACCTTCTAAAGGTCAAACTTAATTCCTTGTGCTAAAGGTAACTCATCAGAATAATTTATGGTATTTGTTTGTCTTCTCATATATACTTTCCACGCATCAGAACCAGATTCACGTCCACCACCAGTTTCTTTTTCACCGCCAAAAGCGCCACCAATTTCTGCACCAGAAGTTCCAATATTTAC
>Ga0115558_1001358_pt1 | contig 15036 bp, 13 predicted proteins | sample COGITO_mtgs_1104_4_FD_87279 | JGI IMG/M metagenome (GOLD analysis project Ga0115558, IMG submission 87279) | Pelagic marine microbial communities from North Sea - COGITO_mtgs_110426 | ecosystem: Environmental > Aquatic > Marine > Epipelagic | place: Germany:Helgoland, sampling site Kabeltonne... | reverse complement strand
TGAAGCACCCTACAGAGTTAAGCTAGATGATGGTTCTTTTATTTCTGATAAGACTATTTTTACAAACTTAGAAGGGGGTAAAACTTACAATGTAACTGTAAGAGGAAAAAATGGGTGTGAAAAAAATATAAGCGTTTCATTACAACCTGCTGTTAATTTAAACCTTTCTGCGAATATTGCCTATACATGTGATGAAGGAGCAACTATTTTAGCCAATTCCAATGATGCTTATGAGAATCAAATTACCTATACATTAAACGATGTTAACCCAACTTCAGATGGAACATATACGAATTTAATCAAAGGAAAATATATACTTAAAGCTACTCATCAAAATGGTTGTTCAGACACAACAGAAGTAGAAATAGAAGAGGTTGATCCATTAGAGTTATCTATAGATACTTCTACAAAAAACAAATTAATTGCAGATTCTTTTGGAGGTACTCCACCATATACTTTCAGCTTAAATGGAGGTGATTTTAATTGGGAAAATACCTTTATAATTAACGTGACAAAAACGTACACCATAACAGTAAGAGATGCGCTTGGTTGCGAAGTTTCTTCTTCTGTAGAAGGAGAATATATTGATATTTTTATTCCAAATTTTTTCACCCCAAACAATAACAATGAAAATGATTTTTGGTATCCAGAAAAAGTAGAAGAGTATCATCAAATAGAAGTTTCTATTTATGATAGATATAGCAGACTACTTAAAGAATTTAAAGGTATTCAACAAGGTTGGGACGGAATTTATAATAGTAAACCAATGCCAGCAGGAGACTATTGGTATGTAGTTTACTATAAAGATATTCTTGGAGAAAAGAAAAAATTAATTGGAAACTTTACACTTTATAGATAATTACAAATGAAGAAATTACAGATACTTGTTATGTTCTTGATTGGAGGTTTTTCGATTTTTGGGCAAGAAAATAATTTACCACAGTACTTAAATTATATGGGAGATAATCCTTTTGTAATTACACCTGCATATGCAGGAATTGGTTCTGGATTAAGAATTAGAATAAACGGAATGTCTCAATGGGTAGGAATTGAAAATGCACCAGATACACAGTCGTTTTCTATAGAAAGTAGAATTGGAGATCAATTTGGTGGAGGTCTTGTTGTTTTTAATGATAAAAACGGAAACACAACACAGCAAGGTGCAAAACTTACCTTTGCAAGTCACTTAACGTTAAGCAAAGTTAACAATGTCTTTTTTTCTTTTGGATTCACGTATAGTTACAATATGTTTAGAATTGATACTGGTAATTTTTCAGGACCAGATTCCTCTGTTATAGACAATAGAAGTATAAATTCTTCAAATTTTGATGTTAGTTTTCTATACAGATTTAATGAGTATGGAATTAGCTTTAATGTCTCTAATTTATTAGACAAAGAGGAAGATGCATTTACAAACGGAGAACCATTAGTGTCGAGAAGATATTCTGTTTTTAACTATTATATCTACAATAAATTCTCGGCAAATTATGAATTGGAACCCTCCATTTTAGTCGAATATTTTGAAGCCGATAAAAGATCTCGAACAGATTTCAATTTAAAATTACGAAGAAAAACCAACGATGGTTATATTTGGGTTGGGTTAAGTTATAACTTTTTAAATGATCAATTTTTAAATCCAAATAGTGTAGCACCAATAGTTGGCTTAAAAAAAGGAAATCTATATGCTTCTTATGGTTTTGGAATCAATACTAATAAAACACAAAATTTTAACCTAGGATCTCACATGATTACTTTAGGTTTCGATTTTGTAAGAAGTGCAAGTAATGCAAGATGTACTCAAAAATATTATATTTTTCAATAATGATTTAACTTTAAAAAGTGTAAAATCCATTTATTTTTAGCCTCTAAAATTGTATGTTTGTTAATAAGTTATACTTTTTTAAAGTAAAGGTATAAAGCTAACTTTTATAAAATATAACTTATTGCTATATAAAAAGATAAAATTTAGATGAAAGGAATAGTTTTAGCAGGAGGTTCTGGCACAAGATTACATCCGCTTACTTTAGCAATAAGTAAGCAATTAATGCCAGTTTATGATAAACCGATGATTTATTATCCAATTTCAACATTAATTTCTGCAGGAATCAATGAGATTTTAATTATTTCTACACCACAAGATTTACCGTTATTTAAAAAGTTATTAGGAAACGGAAATCAAATAGGTTGTAAATTTCAATACGCAACTCAAGAAAATCCAAACGGATTAGCAGAAGCTTTTATAATTGGAGAAGAATTTATTGGTAAAGATAAAGTAGCATTAATTTTAGGAGATAATATTTTTTATGGTTCTGGTTTAGCAGATTTATTAAAAGAAAACACAAATCCAGAAGGTGGAATTATCTATGCATATCATGTAGAAGATCCAGAAAGATATGGAGTTGTTGAATTCGATGAAAATCGAAATGCAATTTCTATTGAAGAAAAACCAAAGAAACCTAAATCAAGTTTTGCTGTTCCTGGAGTTTATTTCTATGATAATAGTGTTGTAGAAATTGCTAAAAACATCAAACCAAGTAAAAGAGGAGAACTAGAAATTACAGATGTAAATAACGTTTATTTGCAGCAAGAAAAACTAAAAGTTAGTATTTTAGACAGAGGAACTGCGTGGTTAGATACTGGTACTTTTAATTCTTTAATGCAAGCTAGTCAATTTGTACAAGTTATAGAGGAAAGACAGGGTTTAAAAATTGGTTCTATTGAAGAAACAGCTTTCAGAGCTGGATTTATCTCTAAGGATCAACTAAAAAAACAAGCAAAACTACTATTGAAAAGTGGTTATGGAAAAAATTTATTGAAGTTATAATGAAGGTAACAGAAACATTTTTAAAAGGTTGCTACATCATTGAGCCAAGTATTCATAAAGATAATAGAGGTGTTTTTTTTGAAAGCTTTAATAAAAAGGAATTTGAGAAAAAACTAGCTTTTAATATTAATTTCGTACAAGATAATCAATCTGTATCAAGTAAAGGAGTAATAAGAGCTTTGCACATGCAAAAACCTCCATTTTCACAAGCAAAATTAGTAAATGTTGTTAAAGGTAAAGTTTTAGATGTAGTGGTAGATGTCAGAAAAAATTCACAAACATTTGGTCAACATTTTTCAATAGAGCTTAGTAGCGAAAACAGGAAACAACTTTTTGTTCCAAGAAATTTTTTACACGGTTTTGCTGTTTTAGAGGACGAGACCATTTTCACCTATAAATGTGATAATTACTACAATAAAGAGGCAGAGGTTGGCGTTATTTATAATGATAAAGATTTAAATATTGACTGGTTATTAGATGAGGATGAAATTATTTTGTCTGAAAAGGATAATTCTTTGAAGAGTTTTAGATCAAGTATCCTTTTAAATTAATGGTTGAAAGCAATGAAGAAGCAATTTAAAGATAAAGATTTCTTAAGTCTAGTAAAAGGTGGCGGAGTGAATTTTATTTTTTACGGTTTAAACCTTGTAATTGTTTATGTATTAGCAATTGTTTTAAGTAAATATTATGGCGCTGCTGCTTATGGTAGGTATTCTATTATAAAGTCATTGATTTTAGTTTTAATCATTTTCTCCTCTTTAGGGCTAAATACTTTGGCAATTAAATTAGCCTCTAACCGAAATTTTTACGAAAACAAAAAATACAAAGTTAATTTTCTGAAAAAATCGTATCTGTTAATAATTTTCACGACTCTAATAATTTCTACAATAATTTTTTTTTTAAAAAGAACAATAGCAGTAAAAATATTTAACGATAGTAATTTAGAATTGTACTTAACTTACTTTCCTTTTATTTTATTTTTTGCAGTTTTTTTAAATTACAATAGTAATCTTTTAAAAGGGCAAGGTAAGATTTTTATGTTTTCTTTTGTTAGTTCATTTTTTAATAATTTGGTTTTTATAATTTTAGTATTTTTCTTTTTTAATTACTTTTCCCATGATGAGGAATTTATTTTAATAGGATTATTATTAAGTTTTGTAGTTGCTTTTGCACTTTCTTTTTTTAAAATAATTCCTGTAAGAAAAGATTTTGAAAATAAATCAATAAAATATTACGACCTTTTAAAGGAGAGCTTACCAATGATGTTAAGTTCATCCATGATTTTCGTTATTTTTTCCGTAGATACATTAATGTTAGGTTATTTTGAAACTAGTGATAATGTCGGAATATATAGAGTTGTTACTCAAATCTCTAGTGTTAATGCAATTGCATTAGTCATTTTAAATGCTGTCGTTGGACCAAAAATTTCTCAATTTAATTCGTGTAATAACAAAAAAAAGATTGTAGATATTGTATATAAGTCATCCAAATTAGTTTTTCTAACCTCTATACCTATATTAATTTTAATAGTTTTTTTTTCAAAAGAGATATTATTTTTTTTTGGAGAAGAATATTTAAAAGGTTACAATGCTATAATTATTTTATCAATTTGTCAGTTTATTTATGCTATTTCTGGTTTTGCAGATTTAATTTTAAATATGACCGGTAAACAAAGAATTTTTGGTAGAATAACTATATTCACAGCGATGGGGAATATTTGTTTGAACTTCATCTTAATTCCAAATTATGGAATTACTGGAGCTGCGGTAGCAACTGGTATTTCCATTTTACTAACTAATTTAGTTTCTCTATATTTTATTAAAAAAGAATATAATTTTTTATCTATTTATATCCCTTTTTTGTCAAAAAACTACAAATCCAATAATGAAAAATAATATTTTTAAGTTAAAAAACTTTTTATTTTTATTTTTTGTAGTTTTCTGTATTCAATATACAGAATTAAAAATAGATGTGATAAAAGTATCAGAGATTGCACTATTATTACTTACCCCATTACTCTATTTGAGAAAAGTAAATAAATGGATTTTTTATTTTTTATTTTTATTTACTCTTTGGTTTTTGCTAACAATTATCTTAAATCCGTTTAAAGATTTTTATTTATTACAACAAGTTTCAATACTAAAGAAGTCATATTTAATTTCGCTAGGTAGATTTTTAGAGCTTATATCTTGTGTTAATTTAATGGCTTTGGTTTATTTGTTTTTTGAAAATAAGACGAGACTAGAGATAAATAATTATGTAAAATACATATTCAATTTTTGCTTATTATTCCTTATTATAAATGTAATAATTTATTATTTATATATAAATGGAATTATCAAAGAGACAAGAACTGTATATTGGGTAGATAGGCTAAGAGCTTGGTTTGGAGAAGGAGGCCCATTTGGACTGATGTTAAGTTTTACTTATGTACTAACTTTTTTTTATAAAAGTAAATATCATTTATTTATTAGAATATTTATTGTTTACGTAATCTTTTTTTTAGCAAGATCAAAAGCAGGCATTTTATTAATCTTATTTTGGTATTTAATTTTATATTACAAACGGGCTTACAAAATACTAAGAGAACTTAATATAATTGTAATTATTATTGGAGGATTTGTAATCTCTTTGATTTTTATTGAATTAGCAAGTGGTTATATTTATGCTATAGCTAACGTTAAAAAAGAAATGACTGAGAGGCCAACAGATATTAATTTAGTTATGGGTAGAATAGCAGGGGTGTTTATTTTTCCAGAAATGATTATCGATCATCCTATTTTTGGAATAGGACTAGGCAATTACCCAATTATGAGAAATAATCCTGATTATTTAGGTTTTATACCTAAAAGTCCAGTTGGTGAGACAGATGCACACGGGTTTGGCGGTTTAGTACAGTTATTAGTTGATGGAGGTTTGTTTATTTTTGGATTATTCTTTTTTATAATTTATAAACTTTATTCAAAACTTAAGGAGAAAAGTAATGCAATGGACACAAACTTTCTAATTATTTTTTTATTTTTCTTTTTGATGGGAGTTCAAATCTATTTTCTTTATCCATGGATACTCATGGGAATAATTATTGCTTTATCAGATAAAAAAGTGCTGGATGAAGAATAAGAAATTAGTGATAGATGCCAGAATGATTAACAATTCGGGAATAGGAACGTATTTAAAAAATTTGTTACCTTTTTTTGTCAATACTTTTAATGTAATCTTATTAGGGGAAAAACAACATTTTAAATATCTAAAAAAGGAAGGTGAATTTGACATCATTGAGTATACAGATAAAATTTATTCGATTAAAGAAATTTTTCTATTACCACTCAAAATTCCAAGATGTGATTTGTTCTGGTCGCCACATTTTAATACTCCTATTTTACCCATTAAAGCTAAAAATAGAATTGTGACTATACATGACGTAAATCACTTAGTCTTTCCTGATACAAATTTCTTTAAAAAAACATATGCAATATCACTATATAGAAATGCAGTAAAAAAGAGTGATAAAATTATAACCGTATCAAATTTCTCTAAACAAGAAATTATTAAATATTTAAGAACAAATACAAACAAAATTAGAGTTATTCATTGTGGGGTAAATAAAAAATTTTTAAACCCCAAAAATTTAGAGCATAATTTAAACTTACCTGAAAAGTATTTTTTATTTGTGGGTAACGTTAAACCGCATAAAAATTTAAAAGTATTGTTAAATGCTTATTTAAAACTGCCAAAAGGAATTAGGCAGACATATAAGATTGTGATTATTGGTAAAAAGGAAGGTTTTATAACTCCAGATAAAGAAATTTTTAATTTAATTGAGATAAATAATTTATCAGATAATATTCTTTTTACTGGTTACATTGAAGACTTTTTAATGCCTTTAGTTTATAAAAATGCGACATTATTTATTTTCCCTTCACTTTACGAGGGTTTTGGATTGCCAGTTTTGGAAGCTATGCTTTCGAAAACACCTGTTTTAGCTTCAAACAAAGCAAGTATAACAGAGATAGCGAAGAAGCATGCAATATATTTTAATCCTTACGATGAGGAAGAGTTAGCAAGAAAAATACTAAATCTACTTAAAGATAAAATAAAAAGAAAGGGTTACATTAATGGCGGGTTTAAACATGCACAAACTTTTTCATGGCAAAGATCGGCAGAACAACATATAAATATTTTCAAAAAGTTTTTATGAAGTTTTTTTCCAAAATAAAATTAGTAAATATTTGGGAGTTTAACATATACATGTTAGCAATGTTCCCTATCCTACCAAAAGCTGCAGAAAGTATATTGATGATTTTGTTTTTTATTGCTTCTATAGCTTGTTTTTCCAAAAAAGAAAACAAAAGAATATCAAGAAAGCAAATACATTCCATTGTAGCTGTTTCTGCACTGTTTATTATTTACTTATTAGGTTTTTTTTACACAAATAACTTAAGTAAAAACCTTGAATTTGTAATAAGAGTTGCGCCATTATTTATGTTTGCGCTGTCATTTGGATATTTATGCTATCAACAAAAATTCAATATTAAATTACTAAAATGCATATATATAACGACCTTAATAATTTCAATTCTTTATGTACACTTTTTTTTAATGAAAACACTAGATGCAGGTGTCTCTAATTGGGAGTATAGAAAAGCGTTTGAGGCTTTTACTCAAGTACATGGTACTTATTTTTCTCTTTGGATAGGATTTGCATTAATCTTACTTGTAGATAAGCTTTTTAATTACAGTTTTAGTTTGGATAAAAAAAAAATAGTATTAATGTTATTTGCTATAATTTATCTATTTTTTTGGCAATTCAAAATCGGAGCTAGACTTCCATTAGCTACTACGATTTTTTTATGTTTGGTGCTATTAATATTAAAAGCGAGCCCTACTATTAAAAAGATTTTAGTTTTTGGGATTCCAACAACCCTTTTTTTAGTTTTATTCTTTAATTATAAAATAATATTAGATAAAACCAAATTTTCTTTACCTAAAGGAAAATATGAACTTAAACACAAGGTGATGACAAGTGAAGAAATTAGAGCGGGAATATATTATTGTTCTATAAATTTAATTAAAGGTTCCCCTTTTTTGGGTTATAGTGTTGGCGATGTTAATAAAAGGCTCAATGCGTGTTATTTAAAAGAGATTGATAGTGATGTTTATCAAACATTCAATTACAATTCACATAATCAATATTTGCAATCTTTTTTAGCTGGGGGTATTTTTTGTTTTTTATTCTTTGTTCTGAGCATTCTTTTTTTAATAAAAAAAGCAATTTACAATAGGAATAAAATTATGTTTTTTCTACTTATACTGTTAACTACCTGTTTTCTTACAGAAAATATTTTAAGCAGACATGATGGAGTTATATTTTATGGTTTTTTCATAAATATATTCGCTTTTCAAAAAAATAAAAAATAAAAATTTGAAAGTAGCAATAATACATTACTGGTTTATTACTAAGAGAGGAGGAGAAAAAGTAGTAGAATCTATTCTGAAATTATATCCTAAAGCAGATATTTATACTCTTTTTTATGATAAAAACCAATATGGAAATTTCATTAGTAATAACAAAATTTATACATCTAAATTAAACAATAAATTTTTTAGAAAGCACTATCAAAAATTTTTCCCACTTTATCCCTATGCTGTCAAAACATTAAAACTCAAAAAAGATTATGATTTGATTATTTCTTCAGAATCTGGACCTGCAAAAGGAATAAAGATTAGTAATAAAGCTAAACATGTCTGTTATATTCATAGCCCAATGAGATATTGCTGGGGCTTTACAAATGAATATTTAAAGTCAATAAATCCGATTTTAAGACCTTTTGCTGACTATTTCTTTAATAAGTTAAGAGAATGGGATAAAACCACTGTTAATAATGTAGATTTATATATTGCAAATTCAAATAATGTTGCAAGAAGGGTAAATAAATATTACAATAGAAAAGCAAAAGTTGTTTATCCACCAATTAGTAATAGTTTATTTAAAAAGCCACTACATCAAGTTGAGCATAAAAAATATTTTCTAAGTTTCGGAGCAATAACTCCGTACAAAAAAATAGATTTACTAGTTGATTGCTTTAATAAAAACGGTAATGACTTAATTATAATAGGTAGTGGTTCTGAAAAAGAAAAATTACAAAAAAAATCAAATTCTAACATTCAATTTAAAGAATTCTTAAGCTGGAACGAGATAGAAGGCTACATTCAAAATGCTAAGGCATTACTTTTTCCAGGAGAAGAAGATTTTGGAATGATTCCTCTGGAAGTTATGGCTTATGGAATTCCAGTCATAGCCTTTCAAAAAGGAGGTGCTCTAGAAACTGTTATAGAAAACAAACAAGATATTTCAAAATCTACTGGAATATTTTTCAAAGAGCAAACTTTAACTTCACTTCAAGAATCTATTGATTATTTTTATTCAATTCAAAGAGAGTTTAATAAAGAATTTATAAGAAGCCATGCAAAAAATTTTGATGAGGATAAGTTTTTGTATAAATTTAGCAAAAAAATTGAAGCATTACTAAATAAAAGTAATGTATAGAAAAATTGAAAAAACGTTATTCTAAATTTATAAGACCGCTTTTTTTATTGCTAGATTTATTAATTATAAATTTAGTGGTTTATCTTGTCTTTGATAAAGAATTTCTGAATTCACAATTCCTAACTTATATTTCTTTTTTTTGGCTTATTTCAACGCTCGTTTCAGGGTTTTACAAAATCTATAGATTTACAACTATTTATCAAATTCTAACACTATTAATTAAGCAATTTTCTGTATTTTTTTTAGGGTATTTTACTTATTTTGGCATATTTAGAGAAGGAGACATAGTACATAATCAGTTTTTTATTCTTGTGTCTATTTTTTCTGCTATTACTTTTTTTAAATTTTTAAGCTTTAATTTATTACACAAATATAGAGCGGCGGGTAAAAATTTTAGAAGAGTTATTTTTTTAGGAAAAGATACCACCACTAAAAAATTTATTGAATTATTTAAAAGTGACAAATCTCTTGGTTATCATTATCTAGGATATTTCTCCAACATAGAAAAAAGTAAAAAAGGATATTTGGGGGGCTTAAACGACAGTTTCTTATTTATATCTAAAGGAGAAGTCGATGAAGTATATTGTTCTCTAACAGAATTGAATCAAGAGGAAGTTAAAGAGTTAAGAAAATTAACAAACTCAAAAAACATAAAGGTTAAACTGATTCCTAATTCTAATGAGTTTTACAGTAAAAATCAAAAAACAGAATTTTACGACAACAATTTGTTAGTACATAAAGTAGAGAAACTACCTTTTGACTTTTTAGAAAATCAGATTTTAAAAAGAATTTTTGACATTTTATTTTCTTTTATGGTTTGTGTATTTTTACTTTCATGGTCATATCCAATTCTTTGGGTTCTAGTTAAATTAGATTCAAAAGGTCCATTAATTTTTAAGCAAAAAAGAGAGGGTTTAGGGGGGGAGCAATTTATGTGTTATAAATTTAGATCGATGAAAATTAATAAACTAGCAGATCAAGTTCATGCCACAAAAAATGACATTAGAGTTACCAAATTAGGTGCATTTTTAAGGAAAACAAGTATAGACGAATTACCACAATTTTTTAATGTTTTAGAAGGTTATATGAGTGTTGTTGGGCCTAGGCCACATTTAAAAAGTTTGTCTAAAGAATATCAAAAAGATGTAGATAATTATATGGAAAGGCATCAAGTTAAACCAGGAATTACGGGTTTGGCCCAAGTAAGTGGCTTTAGAGGGGAAATAAAAAAAAGAGCGGATATTCAAAATCGAATAAGATTAGATATTTTTTATATAGAAAATTGGTCTTTTTTGTTAGATATAAAAATAGTGTTACAGACTGTTTTTAATGTTTTTAGGGGTGAAAAAAATGCCTACTAAAAATGGTAACTGCTTCAATAGTAATTTATAAAGAAGGTTTAAAAACATTAAAAACTACAATTGATAGTTTTCTAAATACACCTCTTGAGAAAAAGCTTTATCTTATTGATAATTCACCCAAAAATGAGTTTGAATATAAATTTAAGCATCAAGATATTCACTATGTTTTTGTTGGTAAAAATATTGGTTTTGGTAGTGCTCATAATTTGGTGTTAGGTAAAATTGATTCAGATTTTCATCTTATATTAAATCCAGATGTTAGCTTTTCTAAAGAGGTAATTCCAAATTTAATTCATCAGTTCACCAAAGAAGAAAACACTTCTTTGGTTGCACCAAAAGTAATTTATCCAAATGGTAAGCCACAATTTATTTGTCGAAAACACCCCACATTATTTGATTTGATAAATAGAAAATTGAAACTTTCTCAAAAACAAATTTCTAAAAGAGAATATAGAAACCAAGATTTAACCAAGCCATTTTATCCAGATTTTATCCACGGTTGCTTTATGCTTTTTAGAACACAAGATTTCATCAATTTAAAAGGATTTGATGAGCGCTATTTTTTATATATGGAAGATGCTGATATTTGTAGAAGAATAGATATAATTGGTAAAAAGATGCTTTATTTTCCTGAAGTTGAGATAGTTCATCAATATCAAAAAGGAAGTTCGACTAATGTAAAATTATTCTTTTATCATTTAAATTCAGCAATAAAATACTTTTTAAAGTGGGGAATTTAGTTTCCTAAACTATTTCAAATATATTTGCATTTCAATAAACAAACAACATGAATATTTTAATACTAGGTTCTGGAGGAAGGGAACATGCTTTTGCATTAAAACTTTCTGAAAGCAATAAAGTGAAACACCTTTTTGTTGCTCCTGGAAACGCAGGAACCCATAATATAGCAACCAATATAAATATTGATCCAACAGACTTTGAAGCAGTAAAGAAAAATGTTTTAGAGAATGATGTTAAAATGGTTGTTGTTGGGCCAGAAGTTCCATTAGTGGCTGGAATTCATGATTATTTTTTGGCAGATGAGTCACTGAAAAATATCTCTGTAATTGGACCAAAAAAAGACGGAGCAACTTTGGAGGGAAGTAAAGACTTCTCTAAAAAATTCATGATAAAACATGGAATTCCTACTGCAAAATATCAATCTTTTACAAAAGAAAATTTAAAAGAAGGTTTTACATTTTTAGAAAGTCTAAAGCCGCCTTTTGTTTTAAAAGCAGATGGTTTAGCAGCAGGTAAAGGAGTGTTGATTTTAAATTCTGCTTCTGAAGCAAAAGCAGAATTAGAAGAAATGTTAACCAATAATAAATTTGGTGAAGCATCATCAACTGTGGTGATTGAAGAGTTTTTAAAAGGAATAGAACTCTCTGTTTTTGTCTTAACAGATGGGAAAAGCTATAAAATTTTGCCATCAGCAAAAGATTACAAAAGAATTGGCGAAGGTGATTTAGGCTTAAATACTGGTGGAATGGGCGCAATTTCTCCTGTTCCTTTTGCAGACAAAAACTTCTTGAATAAAGTAGAAGATTTAGTTGTAAAACCAACGATTTCTGGTTTACAAAAAGACGGAATTGATTACAGAGGCTTTATCTTTATTGGTTTAATGAATGATAATGGAAATCCTTCTGTGGTAGAATACAATGTAAGAATGGGCGATCCAGAAACAGAAGCTGTTTTACCAAGAATAACATCAGATTTATATGATCTTTTTGATGGCGTTGCAAATCAAACATTACATAAAAAATCTTTTTCTGTTACTGATAAAACAGCAACAACTGTAATGTTAGTCTCTGGTGGATATCCAGAAAATTATGAAAAAAATAAAGAAATTTCTGGTTTAGAAAATATAGAAAATTCCATTGTTTTTCATGCAGGAACTAAGTTAGAAAACAACAAGATTCTTACAAACGGAGGAAGAGTTTTGGCTGTAACTTCTTTTGGAGATTCAATTCAAGAAGCATTAGAAAAATCTTACAAAAGCATTGATGAAATTTCGTTTGAAAAAATGAATTATAGAAAAGATATAGGTTTTGATTTAATATAAAAAATGAAAAAAATAATTGTTGCGCCTTTAAATTGGGGTTTAGGTCATGCCTCACGTTGCGTTCCAATTATTAATTCACTTCTAGAAAACAATTTTCTGCCCATTATAGCTTCAGATGGAGAAGCGCTTCTTTTTTTACAGAAAGAATTTCCAAATTTAGAATTTTTAGAATTACCATCTTATAACATTTCGTATGCAAGAAATTTAAAGTGGAATTTGTTTTTGCAACTTCCAAAAGTTTTAAAAGCGATAAAAAAAGAGCAAAAAGTTATTGAGAATTTTGTTGCTGAAAATAATATCTGTGGAATTATTTCTGATAATAGATTTGGTGTAAGAAGTAAGAAAGTTCATTCGGTTTACATAACACATCAAGTAAATGTGTTAAGTGGAATTTTTACTTTTTTGACTAGCAAAATTCATCAAAATATAATTAAAAAATTTGATGAATGTTGGATTCCTGATTTAGAAAACTCTGTATTTTCCGGAAAATTATCATCATCAAAAAAAAATCTTAATCAAAAATTTATAGGTGTTTTAAGTCGGTTTGCAAAGCAAGATTCACCAATTAAAAATGACGTTTTAATTATTTTATCAGGAATCAAATCTCAAAGAATTCAACTAGAAAAAAAACTTAAAAAAGAATTTAAAAATTATAATGGAAAAGTTTTTTTAGTTCAAGGGAAAATAGAAAATCAACAAAAAAAAACTGTAGAAAATAATATTGAAATTTACAATTTTATGCTATTTGAGGAATTACAAAAAACAATTAATGAAAGTGAAGTTGTGGTTTGTAGAGCTGGTTATTCTTCAATTATGGATTTGGCAGTTTTAGAGAAAAAAATGTTTTTAATTCCAACAAAAAATCAGACAGAACAAGAATATTTAGCAAATTACTTACTTAAAAAATATGGAGTTTCTTTTTCATCTGAAGAAAACTTCACACTAAAGAAATTTAAAAACATAAAAAGCTTCAAAAAACTATCAGCAAAAGAAAATAAGATAAATTCAGAATTATTTAGCTCTTTCTAGTGTAAAAGAAAATTCTGAACCTTGGCCAAAATTACTTTTTAAGAGAATAGTTTGGTCATGTGCTTCTACAATATGTTTTACAATTGCAAGCCCTAAACCAGAACCACCTTGATCTCTAGATCTACTTTGATCTACTCTGTAAAAACGCTCAAATAAACGTGGAATGTGTTCTTTTTTTATGCCTTCACCATCATCAGAAATTTTGACAATGATCTTTTTTGAATTGTAATCGTCCACACTAACAATAGTTTTTCCATTTGGTTTTCCGTATTTTATTGAATTGACAATGAGGTTGATAATTACTTGTTCAATTTTTTCAATATCTGCTTTTACAAAAACAGGAAACTCGTGAATTCTGTCGAATTTTAGTTTTATGTTTCTTTTTTTTGCTTTCATTTCAAACAAATCGAATACGTTCTCTATCAGTTCTAAAATATTAAAATTCTCTTTGTTGAGTTTTAATCCGTCTGTTTCTAATTTGGCAATCATATCTAAATCTTTAACAACAGCAACCAATCTTTCTACACCATTGTTAGCTCTTTCAAGATATTTAGTACGTATCATTTTATCATTAACTGCACCTTCAATTAATGTTAAGATATAACCTTGCACTGTAAAAAGTGGTGTTTTTAATTCATGCGCAACATTGCCTAAAAAATCGCGTCTAAAAGAATCTCGCTTGTTTAAGTTTTTAATTTCTATCTGTTTGCCTTCTACATAATCTTGAACGCTTTTAGATAATTCTTCAATGTCTGTAGTGATATTTTTCTTTTTGAAATCTTTGATATTTAAAATTGAAAAATCGTCATAAAACTTTTTTATTCTTGAGTATATAAAACGTTCAGATCTATATTGAATGATGAAAAATGAAATAAGAAAAAGGGCTAAAATGGATATTAATATTATAGTTAAGTTAGAGGACTTAGAAAAGAAATAATAAGAGGTTAAACTTATTAAAAAAGCCAATAACGTTAAGTATAACGAAGAAATTAATGCGTATTTGTAGGTTTTTTTTATTTTCATAAACGAGCAATTTATTAATCTGCTCCTTCTAAAACAAATTTATAGCCAACACCTTTTACGGTTTTAAAATAATCGTCACCAATTTTTTCGCGAAGTTTTCTAATATGAACATCTATTGTTCTTCCACCAACCACAACTTCATTTCCCCAAACTGTATCTAGAATCGTTTCACGCTTAAAAACTTTTCCTG
>Ga0115558_1001356_pt1 | contig 15040 bp, 10 predicted proteins | sample COGITO_mtgs_1104_4_FD_87279 | JGI IMG/M metagenome (GOLD analysis project Ga0115558, IMG submission 87279) | Pelagic marine microbial communities from North Sea - COGITO_mtgs_110426 | ecosystem: Environmental > Aquatic > Marine > Epipelagic | place: Germany:Helgoland, sampling site Kabeltonne... | reverse complement strand
TTTGAAAGTCTAAGGGGGTCTGAACCCCCGTTTATTCATATGCGAGGTGACTGATGCTTACCGTCAGTATTATTTATCTACTTAAGGTCAACAAACACTTAATAAAGGTTAACAATGAAGTCTTAATAATTTTTTAATAGGTGCTTAGGTAAAAAGGTTAAATTACTTGTATGCTATTGCTACATCATGAAAAGTGACTCTAAATTCATCAGTGCTAGTTTATTGGGCGCAGTTACAGCATCTCTATGCTGTATCGCTCCTTTTTTGACTTTAATCGCAGGTACAAGTAGTCTGGCTGCTGCCTTTTCATGGATTGCACCTTATAGACCTTATCTGATTGGGCTCACCCTTTTCGTACTTGGCATTACTTGGTATCAAAAACTATCTACTCCAAAAGAAATCGATTGTGACTGTGAGCCTGTGAAGCCAAAATTCATGCATTCGAAATCGTTTTTAGGCATCGTGACGGTAGTCGCCCTACTCATGTTGACGTTTCCCTATTACTCGCAGAAGTTATATCTTGACCCATTAAGTGAAGTTATTTCCTACGATCCATCGGTGATTCATCGAACAGAATTTAAAATCGCTGGGATGACCTGTTCAGGTTGTGAAGCACCTATCATTGACGAAGTGAACCAACTCAAAGGCATACTGGAGTTGACCGTTTCCTATGGCAGTGGTAATGCAGTCATTGGTTATGATCCAACTCAAACCAATGAATACAAAATTGAACAAGCTATTAATGCATCAGGTTATCAGGTGATAGATCACCTTCCTCATTAATGGAATTCTTATTAACATCTGAAATTACCTGTCCAAACTGTGACCATCGAAGGATCGAAGAGATGCCTACCGATGCATGTCAATTCTTTTATGCTTGCGCAAATTGTAAAATTGTACTCAAGCCTAAAAAAGGAGATTGTTGCGTGTATTGTTCGTATGGCACTGTCCCATGTCCTCCTGTACAGAAGAACCTGCGTTGTTGTTAAAAGGATAAATGCGAGCTTACTGAGACTAAATGCCCTTATAAATAGCCAGACTCAACTGCTTATCCAAAGTCAACCTCACCCTTTACATGTATTCACGTTTCTCTGCGCCTGAGAAAGTCAACAAAACCTCGACTATAGAAATAAACATCGACCTTAGACACTTCTGAGAGCTTCAAACGTCCGTGGAGCAAAGCTTATTGAGCAGGTGAGTCCAGCTCAATTTCCGCACTAAAGAGTAAGAAAATGACCAATAAAGGAAGCAAAGCTATGACCAAGTGCATATAGAATGTTACTTCACAATTGATCAATCTTCTTTATTCCTTCTAACTTTCAAAATTACTGCTACATCTAATAAATCTTTAACCCCATTTTGAGCTTGTGACGTTGGGTTGACATCTGCCGATTGAAGTACATTCATCATATAAATTAATTTATTCTGAAGACCGATAATGGTTTCTTTTTCAGGAGAAACAGCACGAATGCTGCCATATAAAATATCCTGATCACTTGGGCTACCCGTACCTAGCAAAGCCAAAGCAGCCAAGGATGGTTTCCTTTGTGTGACCATTGTTTCCGCCATTTCTTGTAGTTCATGATAGGCCTGATAACATGCCATGCTCAAGTTATGCTGGGACTTTAAGGCCGCCGAACTGATTGACACCCGAGGATCCATGCGCAGGGCCAAAGGTTTTTCGGTAACCTCGCCATCAACCGTAAGGCGGACACGATAGCGTCCTGGATTTACCATGGGACCTAACGGACCACTGGGTGTATTGTTATAAACGGCAGCAATAGAATAGGAAGCCTCAGCCCCCCTAGGTGGTGCATATTTCAAGTCCCATATAAAACGATGATGGCCAGCGCTCGTTCCCAATTTTTGGACCGGCCGCATCCAATAGGTTGGATGGCGTTGGGTAGTAGTATCCACATTGACGGGTAAATCATCGCTCGCATACCTTCTTATGACCTTTCCATCTTGATGCAGTACCTCTAGTTGTACTGAACTTGCACCTGCCGCAAGATGATAATCTAAAATAGCACCATCGGGAGGATTTTGTCCAGTGGGCTCTTCAGGTGGTAGCGGGGTGTCATGAAACATATTGTCTCTCACTCGGGTCGCTAAGGAAGGTGTAAATAAGTGAACAGACTCCTTTTGCGTTTTTATGATTTCGCGTAAGGGCGCTATATTATCTAAAATCCAGATAGAACGGCCATGGGTCCCTACCACGAGGTCATCCTCATGAATCACCAAGTCCCTGATAGAGGTGGCAGGCATGTTATTACGAAGTGATTGCCAATGAGCTCCCTCGTCTACAGAAAAGTATACGGCTCTCTCGGTTCCCGCAAACAACAGTCCCGGTTGCTTTGGGTCAGCCCTCACTACATTGACAGGACCGTTTGAAGGCAGGCCTTGGGTAACCAATTTCCAGTTTTTACCAGCATCGTGCGTTTTATAAATATAAGGCGCCATATCATCTTTTCTTATGGCATTAATGGCAATATAAGCCGTGTTTTCATCAAAATAACTGGCATCTATTTGAGCAACTTTATCCCATGATGAGATTTGGGGAGGCGTGACGTCCTGCCAGTTTACACCACCATCCCTAGTTAAGTGGACGCGACCGTCATCGGTGCCTGCCCAAATAATATGGGCTGCCAATGGAGACGGGCCGAGCGAATAAATAACACCTCTTCGGGCCATCTTTTCCATCTCTTTGGTCTTATATATACCCACACTGGCAGGGACTTCAGGTTGTTCGTAAGTCAAATCAGGACTGATGATTTCCCAACTTTGACCTTCATTGGTCGTCTTCCACAATACATTGGTGGCAAACAAAAGCATGTGGTCATCTGCTGGATGAAACATCAAAGGCAGGGTTCTTACGAAACGATAAGCACCCGAGCGTACCGCCTCGGGTGTAATGCTTTGGGATTGACCCGTTAATTTATTGAATCGGGTGACACGACCCCCATAAATGATATTGGGATCTTTGGGATCTGGAGCTACGTATGCATACTCGTCAGCACCAATACCCATGAATTCTCTAAAACTAATTTGACCCCCATCTCCTCTGCTCGCAATGCCAATGGCTCCACTTTCCTGCTGACCTCCATACACCATATAGGGAAAGTCTCCATCTGTAGCAACATGATATAATTGGGCGGTAGGTTGATTGTACCAAGAACTCCAAGTTCTTCCCGCATTTACCGTGACGATGGCACCTTGGTCCGCCACGAACAACATAATATCAGGGGAATTTGGATTGATCCAAATACGGTGATAGTCATCTCCACCCGGTGCTCCTTTCAGGGAACTCCATGTTTTCCCTCCGTCAGCAGAGGTATAGGAAGCCACATTGCCCACATACAAGCGATCCGGATCTTTGGGATGCACTTTGATTTCAGCGAAGTCTCCTCCTCTGCCCCAAAGTCTTCGATTGCCATGTAAAAAAAACCAGCTTTCTCCCCCGTCTGTACTTTTGTAGAGCCCCCCCGCTTCGCGGGCATCTACTAGGGCAAACATAAGATTTGAATTGCTGGGTGCAATGGTGAACCCTATCCTGCCTAAACCCTGCTCAGCCCCTGGCAATCCCTTTTCTATTTTTCTCCAATGTTCACCGCCATCTGTCGACTTATACAAACCACTATTAGGACCTGACCAATTGGCATTTTCCCATGGTCCTTCCTGATGTTGCCACATATCTGCAAACAGTATTTCAGGATTATTGGGATCAAACTCTAGCTGTATCGCACCTGTATGCTCATCCAGGTAAAGTACCTTGCGCCAAGTGTTTCCTCCATCATCCGTTTTAAATACGCCCCGTTCTTCATTGGAACCATAAGGATGTCCCAAACCTGCTACAAAGACAAGTTCTGGTTGGGTAGGATGAATGACCACACGACCTACCTGCTGTACATCTGATAATCCGATATGTGTCCAACTTTTTCCTCCATCAATACTTTTAAAAATACCGTCTCCAACACCCAAATCTGGACGGTGTAGGCCTTCACCCGTACCTACGTAAAGAACCTCAGGGTTGCTCTCTGAAACGGCTATATCCCCAATGGATCCGGTAGGCGCCTCATCGAATATCGGATTCCATGTACGTCCAAAATCATCGGTTTTCCAAACACCCCCATTGTTCACCCCCATGTAAAAGATGTTGGGTTGAGAAGGAACACCGGTACCTCCTACGGTTCTACTGGCCCGAAAAGGACCAATCATCCGATAGTCTAAATCTTGATAATCCACTAGATCAATGGATTGTGCATCTATTGTAGAGGTAGTAAGGCCGCAAGTAATCATTACTAGCCATCGCACACATCGAAAAAATAAAAATTTAGGCATATATAGGGGTTTAATTGAATGTATCATGTACTTGAAAGCCTACTAATAATACTAAAATTGGTAGGTTATAAATCTTAAGGAAGTTAACATTTATACCCCAAAAGACAAAAACTGAAGCTACTAACCGAACAGAACCGCTACTCCCCACTTGTTTTACCTACAGCCTTCCAATTCCACTAGGTTTGTGAAATCGTTGTGGCTGGTTCCCGCATTGAGAGGATCGATGATACTTTAACCCCACACACCTAGATCTTCTCATTGCTTGGGTACTATTCATATAAATTTTTAAATCTGGTGACTCCAATGACTTCAGACCATCAATATCATTATTTAAATATTTTTGGTAGTGCGATCGTATCGCCATTGATTTTTCGTCATTGAAAGTAACCTGAACATCGGTCGTTTCGTTACAGCTGATTTACAAAGCTAATAATGGAATAAAAATTTTATTATTTTGTTGATTGAATAGTTCATTAAAGTAATATTTTTTTTGTTGATGATGAAAAAAATCAACCTATAATTTATTTCAAGACTTTCACCAACCGGGTACGCTCCTTGGCTCCACTGTTATTCTCCAACTGTATGATATAAATACCTTCACTCATGGTCGTCAGATCAATATACTTTTCTTTGGTCCTGAGTGCTTTCTTTCCTGATAAAGTATAAATAATGGCTTCTTTAAACTCACTCATTTGAATATGGATCCTATCTTGAGCTGGATTGGGATAAATCATCATTGATGGGCTCATTAAAGACAAAATGGTCTCTTCATCATCAATAGTTCCTCCCATCGATTCACCAAACTTGACCTCATCAAAATAATAGGTCTTTGCCCCCGCTGTAGCACCCTCGGTTCCAAAATTAAAAAAAATGGATGCCATGTTATAAATCCATCCTCGCTCTAAGCCTATGCTTAAAAACTCCGTACCTGGTGCTTGATCAACAAAGTCAAACGTTAATACTTCCCATTCTTCAGTAACTGTAGTGTTGGTTTCTGTTTCACAAGTATGGGTAGGATCATTAGCATCTTCTACTTTCAAACGAATCGGCGTACCCGCTGCCGGTGACCATACTTTGACGGTTATTTTTGAATCTGATAAGGACAGTGGAATAGGGGTGGCAAAGCCCGAAGGCGTACCCAGCGTCGTTCCAGCCCAAGTGGCTGCTGTACTCGTTTTTATCACTTGCATTACTTTGTTTTCAGGATTCAATGGATCCTCTATTAAAAATGACTCATTCCCTCCGAAATCAGTCATGGTATAGTTCACGGAGGTCTCTTCGAAATCCAAAGGTAAATCTATTTGAGTCCCTCCAAACCACTGCTCAATGTCATCGAATAAAAATGTTGAAGTGGCCGATCCATCACCCACATTTCCAAAATCAAACATGAAAACAATAAAATTAAAATTTGAAGGCTCACCTGTGAAGTCCCAGGTCAGAACCTCCCATTGACCCGATACATTAGTTTCAACATCCCTTTCTGCAGCGCCGGTAGCTCCTTCCAATTTAAATTTAACGATAGTTCCCACTGGAGCAGTGGTGTAAACTTTCATTGAAATAGAATTTAAGGTACTGAAATCTAGGTTCTCCGTTAATGCTATTTTACTCCCTGCCCAAATGGCTCCATCTGATCTGATTATTTTGGCGACATGGGTACTTGTATTGATCCCTTCAGCTTGTGGATTTTCTAAAACGGAGGCTATTCCTCCATCAAAATCAACAAAATCAGAGGTATTGATGGTCGTCTCAAAATCTATAGGCAAAGATTGTGAGTGACCAATGAGTCCCAAAAAAAGCGAAGTTAAAAAAATAGCTATTCTCATGTTTTTTTATTTTCTGTAAAACTGATGACATTCTTTATCAATGCCGACACTTTTTAGGAAAAATATGATCAGATAAATATGAATGTCATAAAACCTATCGATTATGCTATCTTATCTAAGTGTTTTGGGACTAGTTAGTTGGTCCTTGTATTCGCGAGATTCCTTATCTCAAAGATCTTGAAAAAAAATACAAAGGTTCAAACATCCAATTTGTAAGTATTTCAATCGATCTCATAGATGATTTAAATAAATGGAAAAATTTTGTGAGTAAAAAAAATCTTGGGGGTATTCAGTTGTACGCAGAGGGCGATTGGAAATCTTCCATCATCACTTATTATACCATTGAAGGAATCCCAAGATTTATTCTTATTGATCCTCAGGGTAATATTGTGAGCGCCGACGCGATGCAACCCTCAGATCCCAGACTCGTTGCGCTTCTTGATGAACTCACTCAGACTGACTGATTTAACCGTACACAAGCAACTAAGTTAAGCCTAAAGTTGAAATAGACATTAATACATAATAGTTTATGATATTTGATGTTTGGGGGCTCTTTAAGCTCTTTTCCTCTTTGGTACTTTCTTTTTTTAGACCGTTACTTTTTGATCTGGGAATTTTTCGGTTCATTCTATCGGTATTTCGCCGAATCAGATGCCTACCGCAGATGCCCTCATTGATCAAAATAAGTCTTAAAACCACTTTATGTTGATTCCAATAGATAAAATAAAACAGATTTCACCCCACGTTTAACATTGATATTTTTTTATTAAATTTATTTCTTTTTTAAATTTTAAACAATCATAAAATGGGAGAACTTGAAATATTAAATTATTATCAATTAGCCTTTATCGCTAACGCAATTTATCTATTGACCTTCACCGGACTAATTTTCATCACTTTCAGACTGGTCAGGGTTCAAAGGGAAAATAATGCCAATACTTTAGGAAAAATATTGGTCACCTTATTTGGACTTTGCACTACTTTTTATGGATACAATATTTTTTCATATTTACGCATCAATCAATTAACTCAATCCTTCAGGTTATCAGAATTAGAATCTCAAGGTGTAGGCATATCATCCGTTGCAGAAAGTTTTATTGCGTTCACTGGCCATACTTTTGATCAGGGGGTGCCTTCATCATTCGCGCCTGAACCTGCTGCAGCTGTTTTCTTATTGACATTTGCCGCAATGATCATTGGAGGAATCTGGATGAAGTTGACCAAAGATTAACCCTATATCCATCCACTTATTCCAGGAATTTCAATGCAGGGAGGTCTTCAAATAGGTCTTCCTGCATTTTTGTTTAAACGAAAGCGGTCCATTCAGAACCTACGTAGCGCATATTAACTTCATTCTCTTTGATAACCATGGGGAAGACAATATGCTCAATAACGATTTAGGTTATCCTTAATCCCGGACCTAGATACCCATCATTATGAGTATTTAAATATTTATAATGATATGACATATTTTGATTTTATTATATGAAAAAACTTATATTTTATTGTATATATTGTAGATGTGCAACGACAAAGGCTATCCACTCGTGACCTACTTTTTTATCTGATCTTATTGATCATTGCTGTTTATCTCATCGGATTTTTTTCACAAAACATGCGTTTTTTTTAATAATCTTCCCTTAAGGCTTTACTGCACATTCAATTGCTCATCACAAGCTTAAGGTCAAAAAGGGACATATAAGGACTCATGAACTCCTTGAGAAAAGATGAAAAATAATTTTATCACCCATTAAATAAGTTTTCTATTTGGATAGACAAGCATGGATAATAGGTATTACTTCAATGGTATCGGTTTGAACCACATCTCCTCCTGAATCTGCTAAAAGCCATCCAAATACCACCGGATATTAATTTATAAAATCATTTATACGGGCTCAGGGCCCCCGATTTTAGGGAAAAGTAGACTCCCTGGGGTCACTCAACAATGCAAATACGGATATTATCCGCTAAAGTCGAAAAGTAGGATCTAACTCAAATAAGTATTTCAAATTAATCTTGACCTTGGTATTTATTTAAATCATATTAAATTACTCAAAAAAAAATTTTACAAAAATAAAAGCAAATATGAATGCTAAAAGCGCTTTTTCTGGACAGATCTTAGTTGTGATGTTACTGTTGCTCACCTTTTCTGTAAATGGGCAACAAATCGTTGGTCAATGGAAAACCATAGACGATGAAACAAAAAAGGAACGATCTATTGTAGAAATTTATAAAGTGGGGGATCGCTATGCAGGTAAGATCATTAAGCTCCAAAGAAGCTTGGAGGATGATCCAGACCCGGTATGTAACTCCTGCGATCCTGATGATGCCAGGTATTTACAAAAGATCATTGGTATGAAAATCATACAAGATATGACCTTTGATAGGTCTTCAAATGAATATGTTGATGGCACCATTCTAGATCCCGAAAGTGGTAGCGAATATCAATGCAAGCTGTGGCTCTCAGATGAGGGCACCCTAAAAGTAAGGGGTTACATTGCCTTTTTTTACCGAACCCAGACCTGGCTTCCCGTCTCTATGACAAATTAATACGCTGCCCTAAGCTAAGTAGCCATTCCTTTCTTGCCTGATCCTTACAAAGCAACTCAGTATTCCTGAAAAAAATAGGCACCTGAGCAAACAAGATCATAAGTATTATGCAGGAGCGGGTAGAGCCGAGATTGCAAAGAAGATGGAAGAGACTAATTTTGAACCTTCCACAGCTATTGTTGTCAGAAGATAACGTAGCTATTAAATTTTTCACCTGCACAACATTGCCTAGACTGCATTGAAAAATAACTTTATTGCTGAAATTAGGAGGTTTTAGTGGTGATACCCCCTTGGACTTAGCATGGAAATTCTCTACCGCACCTAAACTTTCCCAGTTTATCTTCGTATGTATTAGTATGAAAAAATATTTCCTTCTTTGTTTGTTCTCGATTCTTTTTGTGATCCCCTCTTTTTCTCAGCAAAAAATAAATCCAAAGGACCTCTATGGGCAATGGAAACTTCACATCGACATCCAAGAAGCGATGAAAGAAGCCGCTGATGATCGGAGTTTTATCGAAAACGTCCTCATCTCAGGTGTATCAGATATGGTAGAATCAATTTTAAACGAAGTTACGGTTACTTTTGATTTTCAAAAAAACAATGAATTAGTATTAACCATTGCCATCACTATCGAAGATACTGAAACGGAAGTTGAAAATCTAAAATGGAACCTTAATTCAAAAAATCAACTCATCATTGAAGACATTGACAATGACCAAGTTCAACTTCAAAATGAGGGGTTTTGGTTGTTGAAAAATGGGGTTTTGATCAACTTTGATGAGCAAGGTGATTTTCAGGAACATGTTTACTTGGTGAGGGAATAGGTTATAACAACCACACGATCTGATGCTCTTTATCTTACTTCGACAAGTTTCGATGGAACTTGGAAATCAAGAAAAGAGAAATTGAATATACCATTAGAGAATTAATATCTACCTAAAGAAGTGCCATTAAACATCCTTACCATTGTGACTCATGTGCTCCTAACGTTGGGAAAATTCTGAGAAATAAATAATTCCTTAATTTAGCCGTATGGAATATTTTGATTTTTTATCTCTTGCTTTCCTTGGCCTCCCTTTTTTCGAAATAGAATTTTTTGCGTGGTTGTTGGCTATACTTTCATTTTCGTATCCCTTCCTGTATGCGATATGGATAGGTTGTCAAAATGATAAAAAATTTAAGAAGCAACTAGGAAGGCAGGGATTGGATCAAGATCTAAGTTGACCAACCCCCCAATTCCACCCCATCATTTTCAGACAAAAGCGTCAACGTATTCGCAACATGATCATCATTCTATTTTAATATATAAAGAAGAGATCTATTCACAACCTAATTATTATGAGTAATCATCTTACTAAAGAAGAAATCCTAAAATAAAATACTGGTATTGGATTGAGAGTTAATATTGAATGGCTTAACTGTGGGATGCATACACTTAGCCTATGGAAGATTAATAATACTTGTGATGACACTAAGGAGTTGAGCTTGTTATTTGCTTTGCCTAAAACCCTCTTGGGAGTATCTTAGATATTTTTTTTGATTATCAAATTAATAGCTTAATCTTGTTAATAGCTTAATCTTGATTTAATTATATAAAAAACACTAAAATATGAATGATTATCTCTATTATATCGGTTTGATAGTAATCATTGGGATTTATTTTTATCGAAAAATCAAGAAATCAAAAAAAGCTTCTCAAATGATTGATTCAGGAAGTATAATCATTGATGTTCGAACCCCTCAGGAGTTTAAATCTGGTCATTATCCAAATTCAATAAGCATCCCATTGGATACCCTAAAAAACAACCTAGATAAAATAAAAGGCTACAAAAATGGTATTGTTGTCGTTTGCGCCAGTGGTATGCGCAGTGGCCAAGCAAAATCTATATTATCAAATAATGGAATTGAGAGCTTCAATGGAGGTTCGTGGAAAAATCTGTAATTATTAAACGTTCTAAGGCCGCAAGGACAAAATTAAAAATGAATACACCTAAGATAAACGTGGGTTTTGAACCGATACATCTACGGAAAAAGAACATCTAAAACCTTGAGCTACATTCAATTTAATTTCGAACTGCTACTGACCCTATCAAAAAAAATACCTATGATTTCTTTTGAAAAAACAGGCAAGAAATGGCTTTAATTTCTCATCTAAAGCCTTCAAAAATGTCTATTCCTGTATGTCAGCAGCACAGTTAACAAAAACATCAATAATCCCTTTGATTGATTTAAATTATTTACCTTTTCTCAACACACGCCCCCCTCTTTTTTCGGTCAATACACCTTCTTGTATGGTTACTTGTCCATTGACGATGACGTATTCGATCCCTTCTGGATAGTGATGTGGATCTACAAAAGTACTTTTATCAATGACCGTTTCAGGATTGAAAATGGTGATATCTGCTTTCATCCCTTCTTTGAGATAGCCACGATCGGTAAGGCCCAGTCTTTCCGCCGGAATAGAGGTCATTTTCCGTAATGCTGATTGCAGGTCAAGCACACCCAGTTCCCTGACATAATAACCAAGAACACGTGGAAATGTCCCATAGGCTCTTGGATGTGGATGGCCTTCTCCAATATAAGCCAGTCGACCATCTGAAGCTACCATGGTCATCGGATGTTGCATAATTCTCTTAACATCATCTTCATGAATGGCATGGAAAATACAAGAGGCGCCCCCGTTCAATTGGGCTTCAATGACCAATTCAGCACCATTTTTGAAAGTGGGTGATAATCCTCTTTCAATTGCCCAATCCTTTAAGGTTTTGCCATTTAAATCAGGTTTCCAGGATACAAATGCAAACTGAACGACATCTAATTGGGCCCCTCCGCGATCAAATTCTATATTGAACATAATATCATCAACAATTTGCGCTCGGGTTGCGGGATCCTCCAAACGCTTTTTAAAGGCCTCTTGGCCTCCCGCGCGGGCCCAATTTGGAATCAATACGGATATCCCTGTTGAACTGGCGGTATAAGGATATTGATCCATCATGATATCTAGGCCTATGGCTCTTGCTGAATCTACCATAGCCAACGTTTTGACACTGGCACCCCACATGGGTTTACCAATCGCCTTATGATGGGTCAAGACAATGGGAATATCAGCTGCTCTTCCAATCATGATCGCTTCTTCAACAGCTTCCAACAATCCAAGTCCTTCTTCTCTCAGATGAGAGGTGTAAATACCCTTTGACGTCGCGGCAACTTTTGCCAGTTCAATTACCTCAGCTACATTTGAAAATGAACCTGGCACATATTTCAGTCCTGTTGAAATACCAAAAGCGCCCGCGTCCATAGCTTCTTTTACCATGACTTTCATTTCCTCAAGTTCCTCGGGCGTGGGTGGTCGATTGTCCGTTTGCATGACCCGCTTTCTTATGGTATTATGTCCTACTAAATAGGCCATATTCATGCCAAGGGCATGCTTGCTTAAGGTATCCAGGTAATCTTGCATCGGAGAAGGGCCCCCTCCATCGGGGCCTCCTAGCACCAAAGTAATTCCCTGTTTGATGGCACTTTCTCCCACAGGAGATCTCATGATGTCTTCTACATGAGCATGCACATCAATAAATCCTGGAGAAACTACATGACCTGAAGCATCTATTTTCTGAATAAATTTTTTATCATGGAGACGACCTATTTTTACGATCTTATCTCCGATGATCCCTAGGTCATTGATTTGAGGTTCGTTGGTGGTGCCATCATAGATCAAACCATTGGTAATAATAAGGTCATAGGATTCCTGAGGACCGCAAGCGATCATAAAAATGCTTGCTAGAATGTGTAAAAATAGCTTTCTCATCATAACTAAAAACTTTACCTAATTAAATATAATCAATTTATAAAAATTGACCCACTGAATAGCGATGAACGGTAATCGCTCGGATGGCTCCAAATGATTTGGTTTACAGTAAATAATTCAAATTCAATAATGAAATAAGAAAAATGCATTCACCCCAAAAATTAACATTGATTTATATTGCTCAATATGGTTACCATCCCATTGAGTCCTATTAAGAAATTGGGCTCATAACCATTATAACAACTCATGATCAAAATCAAAAAGGGTGCGAGCATAATAGCTAAAACCTTTTTTTTGTATTCATATGTAATGCCTCTAAGGCTAAATGAGGATAGTAATAAGAAGGTATTTCATCTAGCTATTAAAATGATATTAGGTACTCATTGTCTTCTCTAATCATATTACATCGTTTAACTTAGTTCACATAAATAATACACTTCCTCATCCAGAAATAACCTATGAACTTTATTAATGATCCCGTATATGTATTAGTGATATTATGCCTAGTCATTGTTTTAGGTATTTATGCCGCCAAAACTAAATTGGGGAAAAAATTTGGAGCTGCATTAATTATCATCCTATTGGCCGCAGTACTGGCCAACCTAAAACTCATCCCTTCGGCCTCTAACAGCATCGACCTCTACACCCTTATTTTTAAATATGTAGCACCCATTTCTATTTTTTATTTACTCCTCAATGTCAATATAACTTCAATTAAACAAGCAGGATTTCCAATGGTTGGCTTGTTTCTGATTGGATCCTTGGCAACTACCCTGGGCATACTGCTGTCCTGGTTTATCTTATCACCGCAAAACGTTTTAGGTGTGGATGGAAAAGTGATTGCCGGTATGCTGACAGGCACTTATACGGGAGGAAGCCTTAATTTCAATGCCGTTGCCTTAGAATATGAGTTTCAAGAAAAAGGCATATTGTACGCGGGAACCATTGCCGTTGATAATGTGATCACCACGCTATGGATCATCGCTACCTTGGCGTTGCCCGCTTTTTTAAACCGAATTTGGAAAGGCACAAAAGTTTCAAAAGCAAAGACTGACCTTTTGAATGAAACCCCTCAAGAAGAGGTAGGCATTGATTTAACCTCATTGGTTTGGTTAACTTTTCTAGGTATTACAGCTTATTATGTCTCGGATATTCTTTCCGACTTTTTAACTCAAGTTCCATCCATCCTCATACTCTCGACGATAGGCATTGCATTGGCACAAACCAAATTCGTATCCAAACTAAAAGGCAGTCATCATCTGGGCTTGTATCTGGTCTATCTTTTCTGTGCCGTAATTGGTGCTTATTGTGAACTGAATGCCGTCAGTGAACTCAAAGAAATTGGGATCGTCTTGTTCCAATTTACGGGTTTAGCGGTGTTGCTGCATGGTATGATTGTGATACTTATCGGTGGATTCCTCTATCGTGATTGGGAAATGATTGCCATCGTCAGCCAAGCCAATATTGGCGGAGTTCCCACGGCTATTGCCCTGGCAGAAACCTTTGACCGTAAAGAGTTAATACTACCTGCCATTTTAGTGGGGACCTTGGGCAATGCCTTAGGTTCGTATTTAGGTTTTTTTGTGGTCTATGTACTTTGATGTATTCAGGGGCTTAATGAAGCCCCTCTGAGCAGGCCTCAGTGCAGTAAGACGGGCCTTAAAAGAGCTTGCCCAGATTCATTAAGAGATTTATTCCCCCACCAATAAACAGCCATAATGCCACTCATCGCTGTGTCCCGCAGTAAAAAAAGCATTAAATCTTCTCATCCAACTATTCGAATCCAATAGGCATGCAGCCCTTTTCATAGCGTTGAATCGATATATGATCCCTCAATAATATTTAAAAATTAAAAAGCTCCTGAATTACAATGAATTCAGGAGCTTTTTTAAATCTACTCTTGATGGGTTACCAACCGTTACTGGTTTTTCTGCATGGCTTTTAAATTGCTCTCTCCGTTTTAACTAACCCTTTAATTGACTTATGAGTGAGCCTATCCCCTTTAGATATTTTTATTCTGTAGGCATCAATCCAAGTTGTTGGTAAAAATCTAGATTGTCAAGAAAATCTTGTTCTTGAACTATTTTACCTTCTTTCATTTTTACCAGAGTAGTTCCTGAAATATCTACAGGCCTTCCCGAGGCAGGAATTCCAAAAAATTCACCGTCATGGGTACCCTTAAAATTCCAATGCTTAACGATCTTATCTCCTTGACCAAATACATCAATAATTTTGAATTCGGCATCAGAAAATCCACTCAAATAATTGTTGTAGAATCCTTTGACCCCCTCAACGCCAACAATATTTTCTGGCTTTAATAACAAGGTGACCTGGCTGTCAAAATTAGTTTCATTGATTTGGTCAATTTGCCTTTCATTAATGACCTTATCCCACACAGATGAATACAGCTTCAGGTTTTCAGCCAATTGTTTTTGTGCATTTTCTAAAGCCAAATGTTTTTCACTTGGTTTGGTTTCGCTGCAGCCATACATAGCGACAACAAAAATTAATAAAAATATCTTTT
>Ga0115558_1001334_pt1 | contig 15180 bp, 13 predicted proteins | sample COGITO_mtgs_1104_4_FD_87279 | JGI IMG/M metagenome (GOLD analysis project Ga0115558, IMG submission 87279) | Pelagic marine microbial communities from North Sea - COGITO_mtgs_110426 | ecosystem: Environmental > Aquatic > Marine > Epipelagic | place: Germany:Helgoland, sampling site Kabeltonne... | reverse complement strand
TCATTCAAAAGAGTCTCAATTTGGATTCTTTCTTTGAGTGTAAGTCGACCATTTTTTTTACGTAACATAATTACAAATCTATTAATTTAGATTTGTTGCGTTAAGTTCTTGAGTACGCACCTTTAACTGGGGACTTAGCTTTTTCAGATGATAATGTTTTGTTTTTGTGTACTTTTTCAGGATTATATAGATTAGAATTAGATGATTCTAATACCTATCAATCAAGTCGAATAAGTGCTGATAATTTACCTTTTCAGCCTACTTCAATGACCTTTGATTCTAACAAAGAATTATGGTTGGCAAATAATTCTAGTGATGCAAATCTAATAATTATGGATACTCAGACTGGAGGTTGGCAATATAATTATGGACAAGCTGCCAATAATAATACATCATTTGGAAGGGCAATCAACGATTTGACTACTTTTAGAATTATAACAGAAATAGAAGATGATCCAGATACAGACGGTGATGGAATCGTTGATAGAGAAGATAGTTTTCCTAATGATGCTGAAAAGGCTTTTGAGATGTTTACTCCAAGTAAATACGGATGGGGTACGGTTGCTTTTGAAGATTTATGGCCTACGAATGGCGATTATGATTTCAATGATTTAGCAATAAATTATAGAGCTATAGCAGTTTTAAACTCTGAAGGAAATGCGGTTCAAATAGACTTTATGTTGAGTACAAAATCAAATAGAGCAAGCTTTGTGAATGGTTTTGGTATTGAGATAGAAAATATTTCTCCTTCCGAAATTGAGGGAGTTACTGGTAATATTCTGATTCATGATTATATCAGTGAAAATTCAAACGGAACTGAAGCTGGCCAGGAGAATGCAGTGATTATTTTATTCGATGATTCTAATTCTATGTTAAATAATGAACATAAGGTTTCAATTAAATTTATAAACCCAATAAGTACGAGTGTTTTAGGAGCTGCACCGTTTAACCCATTCATGATAATAAATAAAGAAAGAGAAAAGGAAGTGCATTTGGCTTATATGTCTACTACTTCATTGGGTGCTAAAACCTTTGAGGTAGAAGGAAACAATAATGATATGGATGGAAATTATATCAGTGCCAATGGATTTCCATGGGCTATTAATATTGTTCATGACTTTAAAGTACCTAAAGAAAGCAATGCAGTAAATTCAGCCTATAATCATTTTAATTCATGGGCAACATCTGGAGGTGCAGTTTTTCAAGATTGGTATAAAGACAGTCCTGGATATAGAAATGAAGAAAATATTGAACAATAATCTACTTGTAATTTCTAAAAATCATGATTAATTAAGAGCAAGTTTATATAGAAAACTTGCTCTTAAATTCAAATATCATTTAGTTACAATTATATATTGTGTTTTTCTTTTCGGATTAGTGGATAATCTATATGATAATGTCTTAATAGAGGTTCCTTTTGTCTGGCTGATCTACAACTAGCTTCTTCTTTTTTATGAAAATTAGTTGTTACTCGATAACTATTTTAATAGTTGATGTTTTTCCAGCGTTAGAAATTTTAGCAAAATAAATTCCTGATTTTACATCATTCACAGAAATTGTAGTAGAATTTGATACCGGAGCAGACTTAATTAATAACCCTGTCATATCATACAATTCAAAATAGCTATTTTCAGGGGCGTTGATTGTTATATCATCTTTTGCTGGGTTCGGATAAATATTTACTCCAGTAAGTGTATTTTTTTCTGTTGAAGCTGCAGGAGGAGTTATGGTGGTTGTCATATCATCTACATATATAATATTACCAGCAGAAAATGCATTTGTTGGAGGGAAGCTTATCCTTGTTTTTGCCTCACTAAATGATTTATCAGCTCCTAAAGTAAAGGTATAAGTGACTTCTTGCCAATCTAAGCTTGTATTAGAAATGCCATTCTCAGTTTTACTTATAATGGTTGTATTGGTTGCATCCAATATAGCAACAAATAAATTTACATCACCATTAATGTTTGACTTAAGCCATAGTTTTGTTTCAATGACTGTTCCTTCGCCGTAGGTTTGTCCTAAATCTACTACATTGTTGTTTGTAGTGGCCCACCAATTGTTTTGTGTGTCAGTTGCTGTAAGTTTTAATGAATTAGTTCCCGTACCGTGGTTTTCGTCAGAAACTACTTCAGAGGTTCCGTACGATTTGGTATCAGAAGTCCATTCGTGGAAGTATTCCGCATCTTCGAAACTTGGGTTGGAAGTAATAGTTGAATAAGTTGTAGTAGGTGCAGCTTGAAATTCAATTTCATCAAAAATACATTTTGTTCCAATTCCATCATTGTCTTGGTTTTCTCTAATCAAGATGTCTAAACGTGTAACTTCATCATTTTCGGGAATACTTGTTACGTCAATGAAAATAGTTTGGTACTCAGTCATTTCAGCTGAAATAGTGTACGCAATATTGCTAAATGCAGTTCCTTCTCCAGTGGTTCCATCAGCTCTAGAAAGTCCTTGAATACGAAGTTGTGTGGCAGCCGTTTCGTTTTTCAAACGAATTTTTACAATACTTACCGTTGCTCTATCTAGAACAACGAATGTATCATCTCCACCTTGACCTCGTCTCACGTTCGCATTTCCATTACCTGCTCGTTCTAAGGTCAAGGCTCCATCCATAGAAACTCCTCCAGTGGCATCATGTGCTACAATACCGTCTCCATAGCCTTTTACCCAACTTTGGGTACCAGTACTAAAGTCGTACGTTTGTGTGAATCCAATAAGTGGTGATACAATTAAAATAAATAGCCTTGTAGATTTAAGTAGTCTTGTTTTCATAATTGATTTTTTAAAAGTTATAACCAAATCAAGATACAAAGAATAAAAGTATGTAATTACCTCAATTCTATCTGAAACTAGTTCATTTTTAACTGTTTAAGAGAGGTTGTTTTTTGAGGGTAAAATAGTGATATTTTAGGGTAATGTTGGTTCAAATGCATGGTTGTTAATATGTTAGTTTTGAGGTGTAAATAACCTTATACTTTAAATTATGAAAAAAAATTACATTTTATTAATTGCTGTTCTTGCAGGGCTAACATCTTTTGGACAAGAAATATTTGACAATTCAGGTACAGGAGATGGTTCTTGGACTGATGACACAAACTGGGCAGATGGGTCAAAACCTGTACTATCATCCGATATTGTTGAAGTTGCTGCAGCAACTAGTCAGATAGATTATGACCTAACAGTAGCTTCCTTAGATGTTGGAATTGCTGCTACCATTAACGGACCGAGTACTATTACTATAGATATTAATTCTACAGAAACAGGTTCTGGTAATGCTGCAACTTCTGCGGTTGTTTTTGATGCAGAAGGTACCAATACATTTAATTTGAATGCTAATATGGTGATTGATAATACTCTTACTGGAAATGCATATTTTAAAAATCAAATAAGTACGAATAAAGTAAACTTAGGTTCAACGGTTGACATTTTAACACACCTTTTTGTGGATAACGCAGGTATATTTAATATGTCAGGGACATTTACTCAATCAGGAGGTAATATTGACTTAAGATTAGATGGAACTGGAACCTACAATATCAACTCAGGATTTGATGCAACGGCACTTCAAAATATCAAACTATTTGGTAGTGGCCAAACATTAAATGTAAATGCAGGTTCTGATGGTTCTCCAATTTTCACAAAAGTAATAACATCGAATTCTGCTTCCAATGAAGGAGGTAGAAAAACGTATAATATAGTTATTAATAACGAAGATGCATTTCAACTATTGAGATTTCAATTTTTTAATTACTCAACAACGAATCTTACGATTAACGAAAATCAAGATGATTTTGGAGAATTGAGAATCTTTACTGAATCTTATGTGAATTTAACGATTGCTTCTGATAAACATATACATATGGACGGTACAGCAGAAAGTTTTTGGAAAACAGGTGCGCAATTAAATATTACAGGCTATGATTTTGATGGTGCAAATCCAAGTAATGTTAAATTTGGTTCTTCTGATACTGCATTGTCATCTGCCCAACTTTTACAAATAACTCTAGTTGGAGGGGATCATGCAGGTGAACTAGTTACTTTAGATGAGAATGGGTATTTGATTTTGGCTCCAACTGCGGGTGCATCATATGACGATATCACAAATTTTTCAATGTATCCAAATCCTGTTGAGGATGAGTTGTTTATATTGATTGATGAAGATGTAGTATCATTACAAGTATTAGACTTGTTGGGTAATCCGGTTCAATCAGTTTTATTAGGAAATGGAAATGTTGATGTTTCTAATTTAATTTCTGGTGTCTATGTGTTAAGGCTAGAAACTATAAATGGGATTGCTACTTCAAAATTTGTTAAGAAATAATTATACATAAACTTTTCAAAGTCCTATGATATATTTCATGGGGCTTTTTTTTGTTTAATGATGTTTTTATTCGGGGGTAAAATAGTAATGTTTATGGGTAAAGATCGTTTAATGTAATGATAGTTATGGAGTTATTTTTGTAGATATAACTTTAATTTTATTTATTATGAAAAAAAATTACACTAAAATTCTTTCATTGTTGATATTGCTTGTTTCAACAACAATGATTGGTCAAAATACTTCAAATATTATTATCAACGGAACATCTAGAACTGGAGTGTTAGGAGATGAATTTGCTACTCCTGTTAAAACAGAAAGAGGATCTGACATGATGGTTACTTTCACATTAACACATGGAGCAAATAATATTGAAAGAGCTTTTATGGTTGTGAAATCTGGTTCTCCAGCTACAAGTGATAATATTGGAAATGCATACAATAATATATTTGCTGAACCTGGTGAAGTATCTCCTTATATAGAGGTTGCTGGTGCCTATAGTATTCCAATTGATGCGGCTTTAGGAAACCATACCTTGCGTTTGAATGGTAAAAATTATGATGGCCCTGGTAGTTCAGTATGGGGGACTGTTAAAGATGTAATTATTGAAATAGTTGAAACAGGTTCATTAGCTACTGGTAATGTGAATGCATTTGATTTCGGAATCTATCCTAATCCTGTACAAGATGAATTAACTATTGCAACCGAAGAGGAGATTGCTTCAGCTCAAATAGTAGATTTAGTTGGAAATACAGTGTTAACTACTAGCGAGGTAAACGGTAGCGTAGATGTTTCTAGTTTGACTAGTGGTGTTTATGTAATTAGATTGACTTCAGCGAGCGGAGTTGCTGCTTCTAAATTCGTTAAGAAATAGACATACGTTTTATTAAAATAATTGCCCCATGCTGTTTTTACATGGGGCTTTTTGTGTTTAAACGGATACATTTTTCTCCTCTGTATGGTAATGTCTAAGTTGGTGTTCTTTTTGTCTATCCGAGCTGAAACTTGCTACTTTTTTCAAATATCCAATAACTCTTGTCGCATGGTCGATATTTTGTGAATCGCATTTCTCACAACTATATTTGGTTTGTTTGTCAATATGATTACAATCTCTACAAACGGTTATTTTAATATTGAAGCAGAAATAATTACATCCGGCCTTTGCAGTGGCATGTATCAATTTTATAAAACCTTCTTTATTGGGCGCTTCTTCAAGATTTAAATGCAAAGCAGAGCGTCCATCTAAGTATTTGATAATTTCGTTTCCATGGAGTATAATTTTATCCAGAGTATTGATGTCATTGTCTTCAACAGCATAGAAATATGAGTTGTAACAATCTCTTGAAACAGCAAGTCCATCTTGTTTGTCCCATTTGGCATTTTTTACACCCAGATTTTCTGCGGGTACAAATTCGGTATTGAACATATACCCATATAGTTCTTTGGCCTTTTTGTTCTCGTCAAAAATTTGTTTCAGGTAATGATTCACAAACTTTTTATAGTCCGAGTTGTTTCCTGCGGTATAGCCTTTGCTTTCCGCTGCTTCTACCATACCATTGATTCCTATGGTTAAAAACTGTTTGTCCAATGAGATATAACCGGCTTGGTAGACTGGCAACAAACCGGCGTCCATATATTCTTGAATTAAAGTTCTATAGGCTGCTTGGTATTTGTGAATTTTTTGAACTTCTTCTACAATATTGGCGTCCTTTTGAATAAGTCGATTCATGTTTAGAGTAATCACATTGATAGATCCGGTAGCCACTCCACCGGCTCCTAATGAATAACTAAACGTATTATCGCTGATTTCATTACTAAACTGAAACAAGAAGCTAAACTATCTGCATTTTCAGATTGATAGATAAAAAAGGAATTTCCTTCACTTAATTCCTCGGCGTACATATCTGTAAAACTAGCATCTACAGGTGTGCCTTCTTTGGTTAACATGGCAGCGGTCACAACCGGAAAAGTTAAAATGGCTTTATTAGTTGTAGTTGCTGCTCAAATAAACCAAATAATGTTGGTGTCTGAGTTGCTTAAAGAATTTTATGCCCCTACACACCATAGTGAAAGTGCTTACTATTTATTTTTTGGATTGCACGGAAAAAATGCACTTCTTCCTTGGATTTGGACATCCATTCCTATGAATATTTTGGCTACGATAACGCTTACTTTTCACAGGTTTAGGAATAATTTTACCATCCTATATATTTGTTGTTTTATGCTTTTTGTTGCAATTTGGATTGAGAAAGGATTCGGATTGATCGTTCCTGGTTTTATTCCAGGGCCATATGGTAAAATCGCAGAATATACATCCACAGGCATTGAAATTGGTGTTACTTTAGGGATATGGGCTTTAGGTGCGTTTGTGTTTACTATTTTGGCAAGAACCGCGGTTGAAATTGAAACTAGAAAATTACGTTATAAGAAGAAATAATAGTTTTTGATATCGATTAGAGGACAGAATATCTTAAATATTCTGTTTTACACTCCTATGTTGCCCTTTTATTTTCGCAATAAAAGGGTTTAGTTTTGACATAAGTATTTGTTTTTAATCATTGTAGTTTTTTAAGTTAACCTAGTGTTAATAGGAGTTTGTAGTGCTTTTTTCAAAAAAATAATGTAACGAAAAAACGTGTTCTTTTAAGAAGTTCATTTTCTTAACGTTAGGATAATATTGAATCTGTTTGCATAAATGAGAACTTAATCTATCTTTGCAACCCAATGTAAAAAAAGATTATGATTTCATCAAATGAATATTTCGACTCAAAAGTAAAGTCTTTAGGATATAAATCTGCAACAGGTAATTCTACTGTAGGTGTTATGGAGCCTGGAGATTATGAGTTTGGAACTTCTTCTCATGAGACTATGATTGTGGTAGAAGGAGAATTAGTTGCGTTGCTTCCTGGAGAGACTGAATGGAAATCATTTAAAACTAGCACGTCTTTTGATGTAGAAGCTAATAGTTCTTTTAAAGTAAAATCAGTAGGACAAACTTCTTATTTATGTCAATATAAATAAGAATCAAAATATAGTAATTAGATCTTAGGGGTAGGATTTATTTATATATAGGGCTTTCATTAATTTGAAAGCCCTATATTATTTTATAGAAACTGCAATTGTAACTAGTTTGTTTAGTTTTTGAGGAGGTAGTCATTGATTTTTTGGTTTTTGTTAGAGGATTATGCTATTTTTGAGTCAAAATAAAGATAATTAATCCAATAGAGGTTCTTGCACCTTTTTTACTTAATATGTTTGTATGAAAATAGATACTATAGATTTAAGGATTCTAAAAATTCTTCAAAACAATTCAGATTTGACTACCAAAGAACTTGCAGTCAAAGTAAATTTGTCCCCAACACCTGTTTTTGAGAGAGTGAAAAAGTTGCAAAAAGAAGGTTACATAAAAAAATATGTGGCCATTTTAGATGCCGAAAAATTGGATAAATGTTTGATTGTTTTTTGCAATATTACTTTAAAAGAGCATACAAGAGAGATTGGAAATAAATTTGTAAAAGATATAATGACCTTGGATGAGGTTACAGAATGTTATAACATTTCTGGGGATTATGATTTCCTTTTGAAAGTTTTGGTCAAGGACATGAAACATTACCAAAATTTTGTTTTGAATCATCTAGGTTCTGTACAAAATATTGGTAGTGCTCATAGTACATTTGTCATGGGAGAGATTAAGAATACTTATGCTATACCAATTTAATGCATACTGTTAAATTTTGGAATTATTCAAAATTCATCGCGAGCTGAATACGCTTTCTGGCAATATCTACCTCTTCTACTTTTACCTGTACATGTTGATTTAAATGAACAACATCACTTACATTGCCTACATACCCTTTTTTTAGTTTTGAAATATGAACCAATCCGCTTTCTTTGATTCCAATATTTACAAAACATCCAAAATTTGTAACATTATTTACAATTCCTGGAAGAATTTGCCCGACTTTCAAATCGTCAATGGTTTTTATATTGGCATTGAATTCAAATAGTTTTACCTTTTTTCTTGGATCTAGTCCTGGTTTTTCAAGCTCCGAAATAATATCTTTTAGTGTCGGAATTCCTACGGAATCGGTAAAATAATTTTCTAAGTGAACGCCTTTTAAAATTTCTTTATTCCCGATAAAATCCTCTAATTTAGTGTTACTATCCTTGGACATTCTTTTAACAATCGAATAACTTTCAGGATGCACTGCAGAATTGTCCAATGGATTTGCAGCATCTATAATTCTTAAAAATGCAACAGATTGTTGGTAAGCTTTAGCTCCAAGTCTTGGCACTTTTTTTATTTGATCTCTGCTCTCAAAAGCACCATTTTCTTTTCTATATGCAACTATATTATCGGCTAATTTTGGACCGATTCCAGAAACATAACTTAATAATGAACTACTAGCGGTGTTTATATTCACCCCTACTTTATTCACACAGAATTCAACAACTCTATCTAATTCTTCTTTGAGTTTGGTTTGATCTACGTCGTGCTGATACTGTCCAACACCAATCGACTTTGCATCAATTTTTACCAGTTCCGCCAAAGGATCTGCCAATCTACGTCCAATAGAAACCGAACCTCTTACCGTAACATCGTAATTAGGGAATTCATCTCTTGCAATTTTGGATGCAGAATAGATGGAGGCACCAGCTTCATTTACGATAAACACTTGGATGTCTTTTTCAAAACGAATTTTTTTAATCAGGTTTTCTGTTTCTCTAGAGGCAGTTCCATTTCCAATGGCAATTGCATCAATTTTATAAGCATTGATGGCGGTTGTTATTTTTCCAATAGCCGCTCTGTCTTTCTGCAGATATATGGTGTCGTTGTGTTTTAAATTTCCATAAGCATCCAAACAAACCATTTTACAACCTGTTCTAAATCCTGGGTCTAGCGCTAAAATATTTTTTTCACCCAACGGAGCTTGCAATAACAATTGCTGTAAGTTTTTAGCAAAAACTTGAATGGCATTGGCGTCTGCTTTTTCTTTAGAACTAGCCAACACTTCATTTGAAAGTGCAGGAGCCAGTAACCTTTTGTATGCATCTTTGATAGCCAATTCAATTTGTTCTGAACATTCGTTTTGAGAACGAATTATTTTTGAAGCTATTCTTGAGATTCCTTGCTCTTTGTCGATTTCAATTTTTATTCTAACAAAGCCTTCTTTTTCTGCTCTTAGTAAGGCCATCAATCGATGAGATGGACATCTAAATAGAGATTCAGACCAATCAAAATAATCTTTGTATTTCTGTGCTTTTTCACTTTGTGTTGAGCTTGTCGAAGTATCAGAAGATTTAGCTTTTATTTGTTTGGAGCTGATGGTTGCTCTTCTTTTGAATTCATTTCTTAAGGAAGTTCTGATATCGATTCTTTCATTGATCCAATCGGAAATAATATGTCTAGCTCCTTCCAAGGCTTGTTCAGTGGATGCCACTGCATCTTTTACAAACTTATGACTTGTATATTCTAAATCATTGGAGTTTTGTGACATGATAATTTTTGCCAATCCTTCCAATCCAAGTTCTCTAGCCTTATCGGCTTTGGTTTTTCTTGATTTTTTATAAGGCAGGTATAAATCCTCTAAATCTGTTATAGAAAAAGTGTTTTTGATTTTAGACTCTAGAGAAGCATCCAAAGAACCTTGTTCATCAATCGCTTTTAAGATTGTTTTTTTTCTTTTTTCTATATCCTCATAAACTTTTTTATGATCAAGTATCGCACTAATTTGAACCTCATCTAAATTATTGGTCATCTCTTTTCTATACCTCGCGATAAAAGGAACGGTACAATCTTCAGAAATTAATTTCAATGTATTGATAATACTGATGTCTCTGAGGTCAGTATTGGATTTTATATAGTCAAGTACTTGCATGATGTTAAGGTATGGATAGCAAAAATAGATTTTTTATGCTTTCTGTTTCGTTTTTGGTATGTAATTCTCTGTCTTTGGTAGAAATATTTTTTTGAATAATGAATGTCGACCTATATTGTTCAGTGAAGGTTCATTTTTGTATTTTCACCTTTTTGAATTTTCAAATTAAAATATATATCAATAACTAAATTTTAAATTATGGAGTCAGCTACAGTAGAGACTAAAAGTTCAAGTATCATTCCTATCAGTATTATCGCCGGAGTATTTTTTATTTTTGGTTTTGTAACATGGATCAATGGAGCGTTAATTCCATTTATGAAAACGATCAATGAATTAACAGAGGCTCAATCTTATTTGGTAGCGTCTGCTTCCTATATTTCCTTTGTTTTAATGGCCTTGCCAGCTTCATCAATCCTGAATAAAATTGGGTATAGAAAAGGAATGTCATTGGGATTATTTGTGATGGCTATTGGAGCCTTGGTGTTTATTCCCGCGGCAGAAGCTAGAACGTATTGGGTGTTTTTAACGGGTATTTTTATTCAGGGAATAGGGATGACTTTATTGCAAACAGCTGCGAACCCATATATTACCATTTTAGGGCCTATTGAAAGTGCCGCCAAAAGAATTTCGATCATGGGAATAGCGAATAAAGTAGCAGGTGCTTTAGGATCCATTATTTTTGGTTCATTGTTATTGTCTGGAATCGGAGAAGTGAATAAAAAATTAGAGTCCGTATCAGAACAAGAAAAGGAAGTTTTGTTAGATACTATGGCTGATAGTGTTTTTGTGCCTTATATAATAATGGCAATAGTATTGGCAATTTTAGGGATTTTGATAAGAAAAGCTCCTTTGCCAAATGTTGAACCTGCTGAAGAAGTTGCTGAGGAGGGTAAAACAGAAAAAACTAGTATTTTTCAATTCCCACATTTATGGTTTGGCGTATTGGCCTTGTTTTTTTATGTAGGAGCAGAAGTTATTGCAGGAGATACTATTATTTCTTATGGTATTTCACTGGGATTTGCTGAAGCCGATGCCAAATTTTTTACAACATTTACATTAATGGCAATGGTAGCAACATATTTGCTTGGGGCTGTATTGATACCAAAATATATTACTCAGAAAAAAGCGTTGATTGTAAGTGCGATTCTAGGGATTGTATTTAGTATTGGAATTTTAAGTACATCTGGATTTGTTTCCATATTATTTGTGGCTGCTTTAGGAATTGCGAATGCATTGGTATGGCCCGCTGTTTGGCCACTGACATTGGACGGTTTGGGTAAATTTACCAAAACGGCTTCAGCTTTGTTGATTATGGCAATTTCTGGAGGTGCGGTGATACCTCCGTTATATGGTAGACTGGTGGATGCAAGTAAACACGAATTGATAGCAGGTGGAATGGAAGTTGCAGAAGCAACAACATCTTCGGCTACGGGTAGTTATTGGATATTGATTCCTTGTTATTTATTTATACTATTTTTTGCCTTAAAGGGTCATAAAATTCATAGTTGGAAAAAGTAGTGTTATCTATAATATTAAAAAAGTCCACTTGTTGTACAGTGCCCCCAAATTGTGTCTAACTTTTTGGGGGCACTGTAATTATGATGGCTTTTATATTCACAGTTCAGTTTGATTTATTACTAGTGATTTAGTGGAATTATCATTTTTACTTTGTAGATGTTATGATCGACTTTAGATTTTAATTTATAAGATTTTTTATATAGTAAATCAAGTCTTCTAGCTACATTAGGATTGCCGATACCATGTTTTTCAGTTTTAGTAACTTTTACAAAAGTATTCTCCGTTGTAAATATAAGTTTTTTATTTTCAACTATTTTGAATTCTATTTTAACTTTTAGATTGTCGTTTCCTTTCCTTCCATGTTTAAAAGAGTTCTCAATAAAGGGTAAAAAGAGTAAAGGTGGAAGTATTATTCCTGAAATATCACCTTGTATGGCTAATTTTACATTGATGTTATCACCATGACGCATTTTCTCTAAATCTAAATAATTTTGGATGTATTTTATTTCAGTAGAAAGAGCTATTGAAGGTTCTTTTACTTCGTACAAAACATATTGCATGATATCTGATAATTTCAAAACAACATTCGGAGCAATATCAGATTTTTCTAGTGTAAGTGCGTATAAATTATTTAAAGTATTAAAGAAAAAGTGTGGCTGTATTTGAGATTTTAAAAAATTCAATTCTGTTTGAAGTTGTAATTTTTTTAGGTTTTCAACTTTTTGTTTTTGATGAATCCATTCCACAGTGAGTTTGATCGCAGCAGCAAAAGCTACAACATACATTTCTCCCATAATTACTGCTACAATATGGTTGAAGTTGAAAGCATTTTGTACTCCCTCTGCCTCGGGCCAAATATTTTTCGTTACAAGGAAATAATTAAATCCCGTACGAACGATGTAAAGCAGAGCTAAAAACAAGGAGAAAAACAGAAAGAACCAAGCATATTTTTTATTCAAAATAAATTTAGGTATCAGAAAATAAATGGTAGCATATACAATTATGATGTGTAAAGGGAATTCTACCAAGTTTGATTTTAAAGAATACCAATAGTCATCAAAATAGCTACCCCATCGAATAAAATTTAGAATGAAATAGCTACCCCAAAAGAGGAAATGATACTTTAACGGAATTCTGAATTTTGCTTTTTTTAAGATGTCAACTATCGTCAATGGATTTTTTTTTAACGTTAAATAACTGTTTTTTAAAGGGTTGTTTTTTCAAATGTAATAATTATAATGTTAGAATTCTGATGAAAAATCTTGAAATATACTTGATATCTCAAAAAATGTCATTCATTGGCGTTTTTGGGTTGTTCGGCGAGATTATTTTTTTAAAGGTCCAATCACCTACTACTTTTATCATGTAAATCAATTAACAATATCTTATGAAAAAAATTAATTTAGTATTTATTACGATTTTTTCTTTGCTGTTTAGCCTTCAGGTTTCAGCACAAGAAAAAAGTATTACAGGTACAGTTACTACTGCATCGGACGGAATTCCTCTTCCGGGAGTGTCTGTATTTGTGGAAGGAACGAATAGAGGTACCACTACGGATTTTGATGGTCTATTCTCTATCGATGCAGCACCAGGTGAAAAATTGAAAGTTTCATTTTTAGGAATGAAAGATGTCTCTATAACAGTTGGAGATAGCAATGCTATCAATGTTGCCTTGGAAGAAGATTCTCAAGCTTTGGATGAAGTCATAGTTACTGCCTTAGGTATTAAAAAAGAGAAAAAAGCTTTGACCTATTCTGCTCAGGAAGTAGGAGGAGCTGAATTGACTAAAGTTAAGCAAACCAATCCGGTAAATAGTTTATCTGGTAAATCTGCGGGTATCACTATTACACGTAGTTCTTCTGGTGTTGGTGGAGCTTCTAAAGTTGTTTTAAGGGGTAACTCTTCTACAACAAACAATGATCCATTGTATGTAATTGATGGAGTTCCAATGCAGAATAGTGGTAATGGATCCAACGGAGAGGCACCAGGCACAAACGTTTTCGGTAGTCAAACAGGAAATCGTGATGGAGGTGATGCAATGTCAATGATCAACCCTGATGATATTGAAAGTATGTCGGTTTTAAAAGGAGCCTCTGCTGCGGCATTATATGGTTCACAAGGAGCCAATGGGGTCATCTTAATTACAACTAAAAAAGGAAAAGAGGGTAGATTATCTGCCAATGTGAGTTCTGCTTTTACTATGGATAATGTGTTTGTAACACCTAAATTACAATCAGAATATCAATCTAATTCAGTTGGACAACCTATCGCAGAAAATGGTAATGTAGCAGACCCAAAATCTTGGGGAGCAAAAGCAGATGGATTGTCAAATAATGCTGAGGACTTTTTCCAAACGGGTTATACGGCAATTCAGTCTATTGCTTTAACAGCAGGTACTAAAAAAGCGCAAACGTATTTGTCGTATGCAAATACCATGGCAGAAGGAGTGATTCCTCAAAATAAAATGATTCGTAACAACTTGACTTTAAGAGAAACGATGAGTTTTTACAAAGACAAGTTGCAAATCAATGCAAGTGTGAGTTTGTCTGATCAAAGAATCAATAACAGACCGACAAATGGTTTGTACTCAAATCCATTGACAGGTTTGTATTTGCACCCGGTTGGAATTGATAGAGGCATTTATAAAAATAAATATGAATACTTCAATGACGCAACAAATATGATGGATCAATATGCTACTTCTTTTGATGAGAACATCCAACAAAATCCATATTGGTTGATACATAGAAATCCATCTCAAGATATTGCAGAAAGAGTTTTGGCAAATGTATCTGTAAACTATAAAATAACCGAAGCTTTCTCTTTACAATCAAGAGTTAGTTACGACAAGTCATTCTTTACGTTTGATAAAAAAATGTATGCAGGTAGTGATTTGACTTTTGTACCAGCAACAGGACGTTATATTGTTGAGAAAACGGAAAACACGCAGCAGTACATTGATTTGATTGCAAACTATAACAAAAATATTTCTGAAAATGTTTCTTTAACAGCTTTGTTAGGAACAAGTTTGACAAAATATTCAACAGGAGATCAAATCTTTTTAGATTCAGGAAATGGAACAGGGTTAAACTATCCTAACTATTTTACAATTGCAAACTTTACTTCTACAAATGATATTCAAAAATCGGTATCTAATAGAGAAGGACAGTCTGTTTTTGCATCGGCAAACATTGGGTTCTATAACAAAGTGTTTTTAGATGTAACAGGTAGAACCGACTGGTCTTCTACGTTAGTAAATACAGCATCAGAATCTTTCTTCTACCCATCTGTTGGTTTAACAGGGGTGCTATCTGATATCATTGAATTACCTGATGCTATTTCTTTTGCGAAAATTAGAGGTTCTTATGCAGAGGTAGGAAAGGATATTCCTCCTTATGCTACTATTCCACTAAATAATATTCCATTAGGTCAAGGGAATTTTTCGAAACCTACTTTTGGTGT
>Ga0115558_1001282_pt1 | contig 15446 bp, 10 predicted proteins | sample COGITO_mtgs_1104_4_FD_87279 | JGI IMG/M metagenome (GOLD analysis project Ga0115558, IMG submission 87279) | Pelagic marine microbial communities from North Sea - COGITO_mtgs_110426 | ecosystem: Environmental > Aquatic > Marine > Epipelagic | place: Germany:Helgoland, sampling site Kabeltonne... | reverse complement strand
TTCAATTGAGGATGGGTTAGATGAGGATGATTGGGATGCATGGAAATATTTAACAACAAAAATTGGAGATAAAGTTCAGTTAGTTGGAGATGATTTATTTGTAACGAATGTGGAGAGATTAAAAAGAGGAATTGATAATGATATTGCAAATTCTATCTTAATAAAGGTAAATCAAATCGGAACTCTTACCGAAACAATTAATGCTGTTCAGATGGCACAACAGAATTCTTACACATCAGTAATGAGTCACAGATCTGGTGAAACAGAAGATACAACAATTGCTGATTTGGCAGTTGCACTTAATTGTGGTCAAATAAAGACAGGTTCTGCTTCTCGATCTGATAGAATGGCAAAATATAATCAGTTATTAAGAATTGAAGAGGAACTTGGGGAACAAGCAATTTATACAGGAAAAGGTTTTAAATTTTTATAAAAATAGACATGGAAAAAAAAGCAGAGTTACATTATGAAGGGAAAGTATTTGAACTTCCAGTGGTTACAGGAACAGAACTAGAAAATGCGCTAGATATAAGCAATTTGAGAGGGCAGTCTGGATTGGTTACTTTGGATAGAGGATTTAAAAATACAGGCTCTTGCGAAAGTGCAATTACTTTTTTAAATGGTGAAGAAGGAATTTTAAGATACAGGGGGTATTCAATTGAAGAATTAGCAGAAAAATCTTCTTTTTTAGAAGTTTCATTTTTACTTATTTATGGTGAACTGCCAACTTCTGAGGAGTTATCAAAATTTACTAATGATATTGATAAGCATACTTTAGTTCATGAAGATGTAAAATCAATTTTAGACGGATATCCATCAAAGGCTCACCCTATGGGAGTGTTATCTTCTTTGGTTTCTGCTTTAACTGCATTTTATCCAAAATCATTAGATCCTAATAGATCACAAGAACAAATTAACGGAACAATTATTCGTTTCTTAGCAAAACTTCCAACTCTTGCAGCTTGGAGTTTTAAAAATAGAATGCGTCAGCCAATTGTATATCCACAAAACGGATTAAGCTATACTGAAAATTTCTTGCACATGATGTTTTCATTACCAACAAATGATGATAAGGTTAATCCTGTAATTTCAAAAGCACTTGATAAATTACTTATTCTTCATGCTGATCATGAGCAAAATTGTTCTGCATCAACAGTAAGAATTGTTGGCTCATCTCATGCTAGTTTATATGCTTCAGTTTCAGCTGGTATTGCAGCACTTTGGGGACCGCTTCATGGTGGTGCTAATCAAGCAGTAATTGAAATGCTAGAAGAAATTAAAGCAGATGGAGGAGATGTAGGTAAATATATTGCAAAAGCAAAAGACAAATCAGATTCTTTTAGATTGATGGGATTCGGGCATAGAGTTTACAAAAACTTTGACCCAAGAGCAACAATTATTAAGAAAGCTGCTGATGATGTTTTAAAAGAACTTGGAGTTAGTGATCCTGTATTAGATATTGCAATGGAATTAGAAAAAGTTGCATTAAATGATGAGTATTTCAAAGCAAGAGGATTGTACCCTAATGTTGATTTCTACTCAGGTATCATTTATAGAGCATTAGGAATTCCGACTGATATGTTTACTGTAATGTTTGCAATTGGAAGATTGCCAGGTTGGATTGCACAATGGAAAGAAATGAGAGAAAATGGAGAGCCAATCGGGAGACCAAGACAAGTTTATACTGGTGCTACTGAAAGAGCATATGTAAACATGGAAAACAGATAATTTTTGATTAATATTTTTAAAAAGGAAGTCATTTGGCTTCCTTTTTTTATTTTTGGCATATGGCTTACAAATCTTTACAACAATGTGTTTCTGATTTAGATAAAAAAGGAGAACTTCTCAAAATTTCTGATGAGATAAATCCTGATTTGGATATGGCTTCTATTCACTTAGATGAATTTGCAAAAGGAGGTAAGGCAATTATTTTTGAAAACATTAAGGGAAGTAAATTTACTGCTGTATCTAATCTGTTTGGAACTTTAGAAAGAAGTAGATTTATGTTCCGGGATAGTTTGCAAATTGTAAAAGATTTAATTGATATAAAAACTAATCCTATTTCTGTTTTAAATAATCCAGCAAAAGCTATTTTCACTGCTTTAAATGGAATTTATGCTCTTCCCAAAAAAGTTAGGTTTAAAGGGTTTAATGAAATTCAAATTGAAGATTTACCTCAGATAAAATATTGGAAAGAGGATGGAGGTGCATTTATTACTTTACCTCAAGTATACTCTGAAGATGTAGACAATCCTGGAATTATGAATTCCAATTTAGGAATGTATAGGGTTCAACTCTCAGGAAATGATTATGAGTTAAATAAAGAAGTAGGTATGCATTATCAAATTCATAGAGGGATTGGAGTGCATCAGAAAAAGGCAAATAAAAAGGGAGAACCTTTAAAAGTTTCTATTTTTATTGGAGGTCCTCCATCTCATACTTTTGCGGCTGTTATGCCACTTCCTGAAGGAATGAGTGAACTTTCCTTTGCAGGGGTTTTGGGTAAGAGAAGGTTTAGATATTCCAAGAAAGATGGTTATACTATTTCTGCAGATGCAGATTTTGTAATTTGTGGAGAACTTCATGAAAATGAGACTAAACCAGAAGGCCCTTTTGGAGATCATTTAGGTTATTATAGTTTGAAACATGATTTTCCAGTTTTAAAAGTTCATAAAGTTTATGCAAAAGAAAATGCCATTTGGCCTTTTACAGTTGTGGGTCGCCCTCCTCAAGAGGATTCCCAATTTGGGGCATTGATACATGAAATTAGTGGTAAGGCAATTGAGCAAGAAATTCCAGGGTTGAAATCTGTAAATGCAGTAGATGAAGCAGGAGTTCATCCTTTATTGTTAGCGGTGGGAAGTGAAAGATATACTCCTTACAACCCAACTAAACAACCCCAAGAATTATTAACTATTGCCAATCATATTTTAGGAACAGGACAAATGTCCTTAGCCAAATATGTATTTATTTGTGATGAGGAAAATGCACCAAATGTGAATGATGAAAAAGAATATTTTACTCACTTTTTAGAAAGAGTAGATTGGAAAAGAGATTTTCATTTCCAAACCAAAACTACAATTGATACTTTGGACTATAGTGGGGATGGCCTGAATGAAGGTTCAAAAGTTGTGGTTGCTGCAGCTGGAGAGGTGAAAAGAAAATTAGCTGCTATTTTACCAAATATTGATTTGCCTAATGGATTTTCTAATCCTAAATTAGTGAGTAATGGAAACTTAGTGCTGGACGGAAAAGGAGATGTGAATGATTTGATTGCTAGTTTAGAAAAACAAAATGTGGAAGGAATAGCCCTCCTTACTTTAGTAGATGATTCTACTTTTGTAAGTGAGGATTTCTCTAATTGGTTGTGGGTTACTTTTACACGTTCCAATCCTGCAAACGATATTTATGGATTACATTCTGAGAATAAAAATAAACATTTTTCTTGTTCTATTCCTATAATTGATGCCAGAATAAAAGCGCATCATGCTCCTATTTTGGAGAGGTAGGGTTATTCTTTTTCTTAAAATTCCTCCACTGTTTTTTCTTCTTGTTTTTAGGTTGCATTTTGTATTCAGGCCCTTTTTCAAACCCTTTAGGTAATTCTAATTTAGGAACCTCTTTTTCAATAAGCTTTTCAATGTCTAAAAAATTACGGACCTGTTGCTGATTGATAAAAGTAATTGCTTCACCAGTTCTGTCAGCACGAGCAGTACGCCCAATTCTATGAACATAATCTTCTGCATCATGAGGTACTTCATAATTTATCACGAGTTCAATGCCTTTTATATCAATTCCTCTTGATAAAATATCGGTAGCAACTAAAATTCTAATTTTCTTATTTTTAAAATCTCGGATGGTTTCTTCTCTTTGTTCTTGGTCTAATCCTGAGTGCATTTCAGATGCTCTCATTCCAGCTTTGTTAAGTGTTTGTTTTATTTCCTTCACACTTTTTATACTAGAAGCAAAAACTAAAACATGACTCAAATCTTTTCCTTTTGCGCTTAATATATCTCTTACTAATTTTACTTTGTGCTTATCATGTACCATGTAAGCATTTTGAGTAAGTCCATCAGCAGGTTTGGAAATTGCCAAACTAATACTTTCCGGATTTGTTAAAAGTTTGTTTGCTAACTCCCTTATTTTAGGAGGCATAGTTGCAGAGAATAATAAATTTTGTCTGTCTTGCGGAAGCTCTTTAGAAATTTTCATGATATCATCATAAAACCCCATATCTAACATTCTATCAGCCTCATCCAAAATAAAGTGTTTTACCCCAGAAGTATCAAAATAATCAAAATCCAAATGTGCCATTAATCTTCCTGGAGTGCAGATAATAATGTCAGCTCCTTTTTTTAGCGCTTGTTTTTGGTTGTCATATTCTATCCCTGTTCCTCCACCATAAATAGGATAGGAAGATGAGTTTGTGAAATAAGCAAAACCTTCAATTTGCCTATCAATCTGTTTAGCTAATTCTCTTGTAGGAGCAATAATTATAGTATTGACTTTATTTGTTTGCTTAGTCTTTGTAAGTTTATCCAAAATTGGTAAAACAAAAGCTGCTGTTTTTCCTGTTCCTGTCTGTGCACAAGCTATTAAATCTTTTCCTTTTTGTATAGTTGGTATTGCTTGTATTTGTATTGGGGTAGCTTCTTCAAATCCCATCATGTCTAACCCCTCTTGAAGTTCGTTCCCGAACTTAAATTCTGTAAATTTCATTCGGTAAATATACTAAAAGCTAAATTGATACTTCATTTTATTAAAGCAGTATTTCTTTGATGTATTCTACCATTATTCCAAGGGAAATCCAAATAGGAAAATGAACAAAACTGATGATTCCTTTCCAATGTTTTTGGTTGCTTAAATAAGTGTAATCCCAAAGTCGCATTCCAAATTTTAATAAGGGATATCCTACTAAAATTTCAATCATCCAAACCCAAATAGGGTAGGATAAATACCTTACTATATCATTAGGGATAAGTGTTTCTGCTAAATCAAAACCATAGGATAATCCAAAAGCATAAATTGGAAACATCCAAAGGGAAGTATGTCCAATTAGGGTAATTCTCTTTTTTGTGAAAAGGTCGAAAAAAGCAGTAAACCTTACTTCTGCACAGATACCAAACATTCCTCAAAATAAGACTTCTGAAATACGCATTACTCTAAAAGGAATTTAAGAATTTTCTTCTTTAATTTTGTAAAAGGAGTGTATTTTATATTGGGTTCAAACCAGGAGGTTTTGTGCAGAATACTTTTATAATGGGTGAAAGTGTCAAATCCTGCTTTAGAATGATAATTCCCAATTCCGCTTGCACCCACACCCCCAAAAGGTAAATTGGGGTTAGAAAGATGAACCAAGGATTCATTAATTGCACCTCCTCCAAAAGAGATTTCGTGCAGTATTTTTTGAATTGTTTTTTTGCTTTTGCTGTAAATATATAAGGCAAGTGGTTTTTCTCTTTTCTTTACTTTTGCAATCACTTCATCTAGGTTTTCAAAGGTAATAACTGGGAGTATGGGTCCAAAAATTTCATCTTGCATTATGTTGTCCTCAAAACTAATGTTTTGCAAAAGGGTAGGAGCAATACTTCTGTTTTCTATGATTTTTTCCCCTCCATAATAAATTTTATCAGTAGGAATTAGTTGTTTCAATCTGTTAAAATTCCTCTCATTTACAATCTGAACATAATTTTCATTTATGTTTTCTCTAAGAGGATAAAATTCCTGAATTTCCTTTTTGAGTGCTTCTAATACTTTAGTTTCTATCTTTTTTTCTACTAACAGATAGTCAGGGGCAATACAAGTTTGTCCTGCATTTAAGAATTTTGCCCAAACAATTCGTTTTGCCGTTATCTTAATATTACAATCGGCTAAAACAAAAGTTGGACTTTTTCCTCCTAACTCTAAAGTTACAGGGGTTAAGTTTTCTGCTGCTGCTTTGTAAACTATTTTACCCACAGGAGTACTTCCTGTAAAGAAGATTTTATCCCATTTTTCTTGGAGTAATTCAGTGGTCGTTTCCACTCCTCCTTCTATTATGCAAAGGTGTTTTTTATCAAAATTAGAATTGATAAGTTCTGCTAATATCTTACTTGTATTGTTTGAGATTTCAGAAGGTTTTATCACCACAGTATTTCCTGCAGCAATTGCTGAAATAGCAGCAATTAAAGAAAGTTGATAAGGGTAATTCCAGGCAGAGATAACCAAAATAGTCCCTAAGGGTTCAGGGATTATATAACTTTTGGCTGGGAAGTTCGCAAGATTGGTACTTACTCTTTTTTGTTTACTCCATTTTTTTAGGTTACGAATTGCATCATTCAATTCGTTATAAATAAGGGATAGTTCCGTAAGGTAAGTTTCAAACTCTGATTTTTTAAAATCAGTATAAATTGCAGTATAGAGTTTTCCCTCATTTTCTTTTAAAATGAGTTTTAACTTTTTTAAAGTTTCAATTCTGAGAGTAACCTCTTTTGTGGAGTTAGCATTAAAGAAACTCTTTTGCTGATTTACGATTTTCGGGATATCCATTTTTCAAATATAAACTAATTATTTTCTACCTCTAAATTCTCCCATTGTTTTATAGATTCCCATAATACTTCCTGCAAACCAATCAAACACATCTACCGACATAAAGGCTTGACCGAAACGGGTAAAACGATAAATCCACCCAGGAATAGTAATGATTTTCTTGTTCTTCTCTATTGCCTTAATAATGGTTAGTGCAGTTGCTTCTGCATCCAAAATAGGGATGCGAGACTGTACTCCATCAAACATTCCAGTATTAATATAGTAGGGGAGGATAGTCGTAACTTGAATATTTTTTTGGAGTTGTTTCATCTCCAAACGCAAACTGTCCGACCAAGCAAATATTGCCCATTTACTTGCTGCATAAACTGACATTTTAGGGTTAGCAACTAAGCTAGCTGAGGATGCTATATTACAAATGTGTCCCGCATTTTCTGTCATCATTTCGGATAAAAACTGATTGCAAATATGCATAGGAGCAGAGGTGTTAATACTGAAGGTTTTTTCAATTTCAGTTGCATTGTGCTCATGAAAATATTTTCCTACAACTATACCTGCATTATTGATGAGTACATCAATATTTCCATGTTCTTTTTTAAGTTTTTGTGCAGTTGTTTCTATTTCTTGAAGATTAGAAATATCAACCAAATTAGCAAAAATATTTCCTAAAGGACTTAACTCCTTTAGTGTGTTTCCAATGTTCTCAGTATTAATATCCCAAACAATAACTTTTGCCTTACGCTCTAAAGATAAACGACTCATTATTTTTCCAATTCCGGAAGCTCCTCCCGTAATAAGTATGGTTTTATTTTTGAGTTTGGTCATTTTATTTCTAAAAACAATATTGATTCTCTTCAATCAATTTTTCTGCAATGTTTCTTCTCATTTCTTTTGTGTTAATGGTATATCCTTTTGTAAATCTTTTTAATCCCATTAACAACATTCTTTGTTCGTCTCCTTCTGCAAAAGATAATATTACTTCTTCCCCTGATTGATTACAGTTTTTAATTGCTTGATATAAGTATAGTTTACTCATAGCAATTTGGTGTTCTGTTGCATCTTCTCCATTTTTAGCAGCTAGTTTTTCAGCTCTTAAAATTGCAGATTCTGCAGTATATACCTCAATTACCATATCGGCCAAGTTCATCAATACTTCTTGTTCTCTTTCAATAGTCATTGCGAAATGTTGTGCTGCTTTTCCTGCACACATTAATATTGCTTTCTTCAGTTTTTTAATCTGTTCTTTTTCAACTTCAAAAAGTACGCTATCATCCGGCTTATCAAAGGATGGGATACTCATTAAACCTTCAGCAACTTTCATTGCAGGACCCATAATATCTAGTTCTCCTTTCATTGCTTTTTTAAGTATCATTCCTACCAACAACATTCTATTGATTTCGTTTGTTCCTTCATAGATTCTTGCAATTCTTGCATCACGGTAGGCAGCTTCCATTGGTGCATCTGCCGAATATCCCATTCCTCCATAAATCTGTATTCCTTCATCCGAACAGAATTGTATAGTTTCCGAACCTAATACTTTTACAATAGAACATTCAATAGCATATTCTTCAATTCCTTTTAGGTGTGCCTGTTGATGATCCACACCTTCTGATTCTAACCTTAAAATATTTTTTTCAATATCCGCTCCTGAACGGTAAGTTGCTGATTCAATTGCGTAAGTCCTAACTGCCATATCTGCTAATTTATGTTTTATGGCACCAAACTTAGCAATAGGAATTCCAAACTGAATACGCTCATTTGAATAGTTTGTTGAAAGTCCAATTACTCTTCTACAAGCATCCAATACTGCTGCTGAAAGTTTAATTCTCCCCACATTAAGCGCGTTCATTGCAATCTTAAATCCGTTTTCTCTACCTCCTAATAAATTTTCAACTGGCACTTTCACATCATTAAAAAATACTTGACGAGTAGAGGAAGAGTTAAGTCCTAATTTTTGCTCTTCTTCTCCTAAAGTGATTCCTTCCATTCCTTTTTCCAGGATGAATCCTGTAATGTTTTTGTCATCTTCAATTCTTGCAAATACTATGAATACATCTGCAAATCCTGCATTCGAAATCCACATTTTTTGTCCTGTGATGAGGTAGTGTTTTTCATCATCCGTAAGTACTGCTTTTGTTTTTCCTGAGTTGGCATCCGAACCTGCTCCAGGTTCAGTTAAACAGTAACATCCCATCCATTCTCCTGATGCTAATTTTGGTAAGTATTTTGTTCTTTGTGCATCATCACCATATAATAAAATTGGTAAAGTTCCGATTCCTGTATGTGCTCCAAATGCAGTAGAAAAGGAGCCGTTTGCACCTGATATTTTATCACAGATTAATACTGAAGTATTAAAAGGCATACCCATTCCTCCGTATTCTGCTGGTACGCTAATTCCCAATAATCCCAGTTCTCCAGCTTTTTTCATACAGTCCTCCGTTAATTTGTAGTCTTTCTTTTCAAATCTTTCCCTGTGTGGGTCTAATTCTTTTTCTACAAATTCTTTGGTTGCTGATGCCATCATCAATTGATCTTCTCCAAATTCTTCTGGAATAAAAATGTCTTTTGCTTCTTGGTCTTTTATTAAAAATTCTCCTCCTTTTATCATAATTTTATTTGTTTTCTATTTTTGCTATTGCTTTTATTGTTTTTAATATAGAATCAGGAGTTACTGAAATAGTGTTGATTCCTTCTTCTACTAGAAATTGTGCGAAATCTGGATAGTCTGATGGTCCTTGACCACAAATTCCAACTTTTGTTTTTGTCTTTTTTGCTACTTTTATAAGGTTAGAAATGGAGCGTTTTACTGCAGGATTTCTTTCGTCATAAATATGGGCTACTAAGGATGAATCCCTGTCCAACCCTAAAGTTAATTGCGTTAAATCGTTAGAGCCAATTGAGAAACCATCAATTTGTTCAGCAAACTCTTCTGCCATTAAAATGTTAGAAGGTAATTCTGCCATAAGGTAAACTTGCAGTCCATCTTTTCCTCTTTCTAATCCATATTTTTTCATCACTTTGTACACCTTTTGTAATTCCTCAACTGTCCTGCAAAAAGGAATCATTATAGTAACATTGGTTAGTCCCATTTTATCTCTCACTCTTTTGATAGCTTTACATTCCATTCCAAAAGCGTATTCGTATTGTTTGGAATAATAACGAGAAGCACCTCTCCATCCAATCATAGGATTTTCTTCAGTTGGCTCAAAATAACTTCCTCCCAATAAATTGTAATATTCATTCGATTTAAAATCGGATAGTCGCACAATTGCTTGTTTTGGATAGAATGCTGATGCAATTTTTGCTACTCCATAAGACAAACGTTTAATGAAAAATGTTTCTTCATCTTTAAATCCTCTAGTAAGTACTCTAATATTTTCTGTTAACTCCTCATCTTCTAACTCTTTATGTTTTAAAAGCGCTAAAGGATGTGCTTGTATGTAATTATTGATGATGAATTCCTCTCTTGCTAAACCAACTCCAGCATTTGGTATTTGCGCGAATTTGAAAGCCAAATCAGGAGAAGCTACATTCAACATAATTGGTGTTTTTGTAGTTGGAAGATTATCCAGTTTTGTCTTCTTCAATTTAAAAGGAACGATTCCTTCATATACTTTCCCTACATCTCCCTCCGCACAACTAACCGTAAATTCTTCCCCATTAAAAAGGACTTCAGTTCCGTTTTCTGTTCCTACAATTGCAGGCACTCCCATCTCGCGAGCAACAATTGCTGCATGACAAGTTCTTCCTCCTTTATTTGTAATTATTGCTGATGCTTTTTTCATGATTGGTTCCCAATCTGGATCTGTCATCTCAGTAACTAAAATATCACCTTCTTTAAAATCACATCCATCAAATGTTCCATCTCTACCATCTAAAGAATACATTTTCTGTACTTTTCCTTGTCCAATTTTATCTCCCACTGCAATTCCTGTTAACCTAACTACTGCATTTTCTGAGTTATCAATTCTGTATTCTACTAAATCATTGTCTTTCTTTCTAGAGTGTATCGTTTCTGGTCTTGCCTGTACAATAAATAAATCTCCTGTAAGCCCGTCCACAGCCCATTCAGTATCCATTGGGCACCAGTGTCCTTTTAGCTCAGAATAATAATCTTCAATAATACAAACCCATTCAGCTAATTGTAATGCTTGTTTATCTGAAATACAGAATTCATCTTGCTGAGTATTCCCAACATGAACGGTTTTTACCAATTGTCCAGGGTCAGTAGAATAAATCATTTTATTCTCTTTCTTCCCCATTTTCTTTTCAATAATAGATTCAAAACCATCTTTTAAAGTTGGCTTAAAAATCAAAAATTCATCTGGAGAAACAGTACCTTGAACGACACTTTCACCCAATCCGTAAGAACCGTTAATTAAAACTACATCTTTAAATCCGCTTTCGGTATCTAGTGAAAAAGCAACTCCTGAAGATGCTAAATCCGAACGCACCATTTTTTGAATACAAACTGAAAGTCCAACATCAAAATGATCAAACCCGAAATTATCACGATAAGAAATTGCCCTATCGGTAAAGAGTGAAGCAAAACAATTTCTTACAGAAGTTAAAATTTGTTCAGGACCCCTCACATTCAAATAAGTTTCTTGTTGTCCTGCAAAAGATGCATCTGGTAAATCTTCAGCTGTTGCTGAGGAACGCACGGCTACATCAGTAATATCTGACCCATATTCTTGTGATAATTGTGTGTATCGTTCTTTTATTTCTATTTTTAAATCCTCTGGCCATTCTCCATTTCTGATGATTTCTCTTATTTCTAAGCCTGTTTTTCTTAAAGAAACTAAGTCATCTTTTTTCATGCCTTTTATTAGAGAGTGAATGGTTTTATCCAATTTATTGAAACTGATAAATTCCCAATATGCATCAACAGTAAGGGCAAATCCTCCAGGAATATTGACTCCTAATTTTCCTAAATTTTGAATCATTTCTCCTAAAGATGCATTTTTTCCTCCAACTAATTCTAAGTCAGAAAGCAAAACTTCATTTAGGTTTAAAATGTACTTGTTTTTCATTTTTTGTGGTTTTTGGTTTTGGTTTAAGGTTTTTATAGAATTTCAAATACTCCAGCTGCACCTTGTCCTGCTCCGACACACATAGTTACCATTCCGTATTTTTGATTTCTTCTTTTCATTTCATTAATTAATTGAACGGTTAATTTTCCTCCCGTACAACCCAATGGATGTCCTAAGGCAATTGCTCCTCCATTTACATTTACAATATCAGGGTTCAGACCTAACTCACGAATAACTGCTAAGGATTGAGAAGCAAAAGCTTCATTTAATTCAAATTGTTCAATGTCTTCTAATTTTAATCCTGCTTTTTTAAGTGCCATTGGTATAGCTTCAACTGGGCCTATTCCCATGTGTTTTGGTTCTACACCTGCTACAGAGTAGCTCAATAGTTTTGCAATTGGTTTTACTCCCAATTCGTTCACCATTTTCTCTGACATTAATAAAACAAAGGCTGCTCCATCAGAAGTTTGTGATGCATTTGCTGCAGTTACTGTTCCTTCTTGTGCAAATACAGTTCTTAGTCTTGCTAATGCTTCAGCTGAACCTCCTTTTCTTGGGCCTTCATCTGTGTCTACAACATATTCTCTTTCTTGTCTTTTTTCGTTTTTATCTAAGTAAGTTTCCTTAACAGTTATAGGAACAATTCCACTTTTAAAGTATCCTTTTTCAATTGCATTTAATGCTTTTTGGTGTGAGTTAAAAGCAAATTCATCTTGGTCTTTTCTGCTGATGTTCCATTTATCGGCAACTGCTTCTGCAGTAAGTCCCATATTCCAATACCAATCAGAATTGTCTTTTGCTACATCATAGTTAGGGATTATTCTCCAACCTCCAAATGGGATAGGAGACATACATTCTACACCACCTGCAATAATGCAATCGGCCATTCCACTTTGTATTTTTGCATTGGCAATAGCAATGGTTTCTAATCCTGAAGAACAATATCTGTTCACTGTCATTCCTGGAACTTTTATGGTATCTAATCCCATTAAGGAAATCATACGCCCAATGTTTAGTCCTTGTTCTGCTTCAGGAGTTGCATTTCCACAGATTACATCATCAATTTTATCTTTATCTAATTCAGGAACGGATCCTACCAAATGTTTAATTACATCTGCTGCTAAGTCATCAGGGCGAGTAAATTTAAAAACTCCTTTTCCTGATTTTCCTACTGCCGATCTGTATCCTGCTACTATATATGCTGTATTCATAATTTTAATTTCTTAATGGTTTACCTTTCTTTAACATGTGTTCTATTCTCTCTAAAGTTTTTCTTTCTCCACAAAGTGACAAAAAGGCTTCTCTTTCAAGGTCTAATAAATATTGCTCAGAAACTAAAGTAGGTGCTGATAAATCCCCTCCACAAATTGCATACGCTAATTTTTCTGACATTAGTTTTTCATGTTCCGTAATGTATCCTGCTGCATGCATGGAATGCGCACCAACCATAAACATCCCAAGCCCTTGTTTTCCTAAAGCTTTTATTTTCTCAGGAACTGGCTGAGTGTATCCTTGGTTTGATAAATTAAGTGCTACTGCTTTTGCATCCGTAATTAGGTTGTTGAATCCTACTGTTACCTTATCTCTGTTTTTTAAGAGTAAATCCAATTCTAATGCTTCCTGTGCTGAGGTAGCAACTTTTGCCATTCCAATATTTAAGTATCTTTCTTTTAAAGTAGGTAATTCTATATCTCCTGAAAAGTAAGCTTTTGAAGCTCTTCTTGCCATTTCTTTTGTTCCACCACCACCTGGGATTACACCAACTCCCATTTCAACTAAACCAATATAAGTTTCTGCTGATGCTTGTACATGGTCCGCATGTAAAGCGATTTCACAACCACCTCCTAAAGTCATTCCGTGAGTAGCTACTACAACAGGTATTGAAGAGTTTCTGATTCTTCCGGTTGTATTTTGGAAAGCACGAACTGCAAAGTCAATTTCTTCATATTCTTGCTCAATTGCCATCATAAATATCATAGCGATATTTGCTCCCACTGAAAAGTTTGTTCCTTGGTTGGCGATAACTAATCCATTGTGATTTTTTTCCGCAATTTCAATTGCTTTTTGAATTCCTTCTAATACTTCTCCACCTATAGAATTCATCTTTGTTCTCCATTCTAAGTTTACAATTCCGTCTCCAATATCGGCTAGGTTACATCCTGAATTTTTCCAAATTGTATTGTTCTCACGGATGTGATCTAGAACTATAAAATTTTCCATTCCAGCAACTTTCTCATTTGCTTTTGTTGGAATGTTATAGTAGTTTAAAGTTCCGTTTTCTGTAGAGTAGAATGAAGTATTTCCTGATTTTACCATGTCATATACCCAATCGGCTGCTTTGTAGCCAGCCTCTTCCATTTTGGATAATGTTTTTTCAACATCTAATGCGTCCCACATTTGGAAAGGACCAACTTCCCAACCAAAACCAGCACAAAGTGCTCTATCAATTTTGTAAAGATCATCCGTTATTTCTGGTATTCTGTGAGATACATAAGCAAAGGAAGAATAGAATGATTTACGGTAAAACTCTCCGGCTTTATCTTTACCTTGTACAAGAATTTTCAATCGCTTTAGTAAATCATCTTCCTGTTTTGCTGCTGCAATAGTTGCAAATTTGGCTCTTTGTTTAGGTGCGTATTCTAAAGTCTTTAAATTAAGAGCTTCAATAATCCTTTTCCCTTTCGCATCTTTCGATTTTTTGTAGAACCCTTGCTTAGTTTTGTCTCCTAACCATTTATTCTCGCTCATCTTATTAATGAAAGCAGGCAATTCAAAATTCCCTCTCATTTCATCATTAGGGCAGTTTTCGTAAACCCCATTTGCAACATGAATTAAAGTATCTAAACCTACTAAATCACAAGTACGGAAAGTTGCTGATTTAGGACGGCCAATAATTGGACCACTTAAAGAATCAACTTCTTCCACTGTTAAATCTAACTCGTTAACTAAATGAAAAAGTGACATTATATTAGCAACTCCAATTCTGTTGGCAATAAATGCTGGAGTGTCTTTACAGAGCACCATATCTTTACCTAGGAATTTATCTCCATAATTCATTAGAAAATCAGTCACCTCAGTATCCGTTTTAGTAGTCGGAATAATTTCCAATAACTTCAAATATCTTGGGGGATTGAAAAAATGTGTTCCACAGAAGTGCGCTTTAAAATCATCACTTCTTCCATCAATCATACTTTCAATAGGAATACCGGAAGTATTGGAAGAAATTAAAGTTCCGTCTGTTCTGAACTTTTCTATCTTTTCAAAAACTTGTTTTTTAATGTCAAGTCTTTCTACAACTACTTCAATAATCCAGTCAACATCTGCAATTCTATGCAAATCATCATCCAAGTTTCCTGTAGTAATTCTGTTTATAAACTCCTTGCTATAAATAGGAGAGGGTTTGCTCTTTATCGTGCTTTTTAAAGCGTCATTTACAATGGAGTTTCTGATTTTCTTGTCTTTTAATTGTTCTTCTGTTAAATCAAAAGGAACAATATCTAAGAGTAAAACTTCTACTCCAATATTTGCAAAATGGCAGGCTATTCGTGATCCCATAATTCCGGAACCTACAACTGCTACTTTATTAATGTGTCTATTTGTTTTCATCTATAATTTTATTTATCTTTTTTAGTATTGCAAAGAAGATATCCATTTCTTCTTTTTCAAAGTGCGATTGTATTTTTTCGTTAAATTCAATAACTACTCCTTTAGCGACTTCACGCCAATCCATACCTAAAGGAGTAAGTTGAATTACTGATTTTCTTTTGTCATTTGGGTCGGGTTTTCTTTCAATTACACCTGCATCCTCCAATTTATTAAGCGAGCGAGATAGAGAAGTGGCTTCCATTCCCATATTTGGACCGAGTTGTGTGGAAGGCGTACCTTCAG
>Ga0115558_1001277_pt1 | contig 15466 bp, 9 predicted proteins | sample COGITO_mtgs_1104_4_FD_87279 | JGI IMG/M metagenome (GOLD analysis project Ga0115558, IMG submission 87279) | Pelagic marine microbial communities from North Sea - COGITO_mtgs_110426 | ecosystem: Environmental > Aquatic > Marine > Epipelagic | place: Germany:Helgoland, sampling site Kabeltonne... | reverse complement strand
GATTGTGCCACTGTTTAATGCCAAGGAATTCGTGGCAACATAATCTAAATCACCTGAAGTCTCTCCTGATCCTATCGTGTAGTTAAAAGTTAAAGTATTACTCCCCGTTCCACTGCTGTAATTAACCACTGCATCACTAACGCCGGTCTCTAAGGTAAGCTGTGGATTGCCTACCACATTAACCACTTCACTGAAAGCTACCGTGATAGCGATCACATCACCTTGCTTATATGAGCCGTTACTTGTAGTAGACGTTACTCCCGTTACCGTTGGGGGAGTAGCATCAACATTAACAGTAAGATCTTTATTATTACTAAGTGAATTGGTGCCTCCAACATCAGGTAAAGTCAAATCAACATAATTACTCCCAGATGTCGTCAAGATCGTTCCTCCATTGAGCACCAAAGAGTTGATGGCTTTGTAAGTCAAATCATTTGATGCTTCTCCTACACCCACCGTATAAGTAAAAGTTAAGGTAGTGCCTCCCGAGCCACTGCTATAATTTACCACGGCATCACTACTGCCGGTCTCTAAAGTAAGTTGCGGTGTCCCTCCAGTAGTGTTTACAGTCACGTTCTCACTAAAAGTAATATTGATGGCAATGGTATTACCAGTATTATAATTACCATTCGATGAACTAGAAGTGACTTGGCTAATATAGGACCTACTAGCAACCCAATTACTTGAGGAACCTGTTTTCGCAAAGTTGGAAAGACTTCCTGAATTACTACCACTGGATTGGGAATCTACGATGGTTGAGATTGAACTATTGCTACTCGCAGCAGTTCCTTCATCGAACTTATAATAGGCCACCAGTCCAGCCTCATTTCCGATCAGCTCATTGTTCATAGCTGCTTGAATTTCAGATTGAGTTCTGGCGTCATTCCAGACCCTGACGTCATCTATGGTTCCATGCCAGAGTTGAGAACCGATTTGATTAGAGCCAATCATTAATGTTCCACTTGAAGAGTGACTACCTTCTGAACCCCCGTAGACAGACTCAACCCCATTTAGATAAAATTTTATGTTTGACCCACTATAAATCACCGCGACATGCTGCCATTTATTAAGTGTCAATGATGCAGCATCCCACTGCCCTCCACTTCTACCAACTGTAAATTTATTGTTGTAATTTGCTATAAATCGATCCCAACCTCCATCTTCCATCGACATTACGAAGCGCCAACTACCGCTTGAGGCAGTTGGATAAACCCATGCCTCCCAAGTGGTCGTGGCCATAGCGTCTAAGTCCGCATCGACAGGAGTAGTGACAAAGTCATCTGATCCATCAAAATTCAATGCAACTTGCCCGTAGATTAATTCTGAATATAAAAAGCTAGATAAAAAGAGGAAAGCGTATTTTGCACTCCCTCCCAAACTTGGAAACCCCTTACCGCGTACCGCGTTTTGATTCTCCTTGGGGAAAGAATTTATTTGGGTTTTAACGAAAAAACCTGTGATTAAGAAAAAAAACTTTCTTATCAATTGGGTGTTGGTTGTTAATAAATGCAAAAATCGCCAAAAAATGACAAAACCCCTTCATTAAAGGCTAAATCAGCCTAAAAAGAAGTGTTTATTCACTTTTTGGACATAAAAATGTCTATTTGGACATGATTTATCCCTTTTCGGCACAAAAAGTAACCCCGTAATCCCTGATTTTATCCATCAAAAAAGATATAAATAAAATACTTGTAGCTTATTTTCAATATAATGGGTTAAAGTGCTTTCATTCTTTACTTTATAGAACTTTTATACCTTTAATTTTATTGAATAAAATAAGCCTAAATCCGACTACCTAATTTCCGTTCTCCCTAAAAAAATAACTCAATAAAAACATGTTACCTAAATAGACACAAATCGAATCCTCATAGGCACCTCACTAGGTATGTTATTTTAGACATTTCACCCAATTACCTCTCAATATTTCATCTCAATAAACCACTTATTTTTCTCCTAAGAAAAAATCAACTGACTCAATGGCCAACCTATGATTTTCTCTATTCTTAATCTACATTATCATGTAAAAACTTATTATTACCTATGATTTGGTTGTCGTCATTCAAACTAAATTTGGAGATATTGCGCTCCATAGAATGGGGTACCCTCTGCAGCTTAACACGCTTGCGCTCAAAAGCAGGTACCTCCCATTTTTCCTTCAATCCTTCATTAGAAATGGGTTGATGTTGCTTTTCATTCATGATGGCTTCTTCCCTTTTCTGTCTCGCTTCCATCATCTGTGTTTTTTTAAAAGATAAATGGTTATTATCGGTCAACTCCTCTAGTGGATAATCGTCGTTATACTCCTCTTCTGAATTGGACTCAAGTTCAAAAGTAAATGCCCCATGATCCTCATCCCTAGTCTCGGGTAGCTCAAAATCATATTGTAATGGATCCTGCGTTTCCTCTGAAATCCGATGATCAAATGTGGGTGTAGGTATGATTGATTTTAAATCATAATCTTCTGAATTTTCGGCATCATCTTTAAGATCATTACCAAAAAGACTGATTTGATTGATGCCTTCGGAAGCTTCTAAGTCATATATTTTATTTGCTTGATCCTCGTTTGAATCGACCTGGCTTTCCTCTTCATTATTGGTGTCAGCAGTGCTCTGATCACTTAAGGCTACGTTCGGTACTTCTTCGTTTGGCGCAATCAAAAATCCGGTAGCGATGATGGTTACGCGAATTTTTTCACCCAAGGTAGGATCTACTCCGTGACCAAAAATAACTTCAGCATCCTCTCCTGACATATCCTGCATGTAGTCTGTGATCTCAGTGAGTTCATCCATTTGCAGTTCTGCTTCTTCCCCAGATACAATACTTAATAATATTTTCTGCGCTCCCGCAATGGTGTGATTGTTAAGCAGAGGAGAATTTATAGCCGCTTCAGCCGCTCTTCTGGCCCTGTTTTCTCCCGTTGTCTCGGAACTACCCATAACAGCGGCACCGGCTCCTTTCATTACCGTCTTGACATCTTCAAAATCAACATTCACGTATCCAGAAACCGTGATGATTTCAGCGATCCCTTTGGAAGCAGTGGTCAAGACATTATCTGCCTGTCCAAAGGCCTCACGGATAGATAGATTTCCGTACATCTCTTTGATCTTGTCATTGAGAATGACCAAGACCGTATCACAATGCTCTTTTAAGGCATCAATTCCTTCATTGGCTTGTTTGGTTTTTTTTCTTCCTTCAAAAGCAAAAGGGGAAGTAACGATGCCTACCGTCAAAATGCCCATCTCTTGCGCCACGGATGCGATCACAGGTGCTGCACCCGTCCCGGTTCCACCTCCCATGCCCGCAGTGATGAAAATCATTCTGGTATCATCTCCAAGAAGTTCTCTGATCTCTTCTTTGCTTTCTATCGCGGCGTTTCGCCCTTTTTCAGGATTGGCACCTGCCCCTAATCCACTGGTCAAATTGATCCCAATTTGAAGTTTATTAGGTACTGGACTCATTTGAAGCGCCTGACTGTCTGTATTACAAACTACAAATTCTACATCTTTAATCCCTTGGTTAAACATGTAATTAACAGCGTTGCTGCCGCCACCTCCCACACCAATTACCTTAATAATTGATTTGTGATGGGTGGGCATATCGAATGCATATGTGTTCTCTGCCATGATTGTTCTATTTAATTGTGCTCTTTAATTTTTTAATATTCTTGTTTATCGTTGATGTCGTCTAAGAGCAATTCCTTAGTCCGTTCCAACATGTTCCCGAAAAAATTTGAATTCTTTTTATCTTTTACTTTGCGCCCCGAAAGGGCGGTGGTTTCTTTATAGTTTGATTCTCTGATATCCAATGCCTTGAAACCAGTCAAAACCAAACCTACTGAGGTAGCATACATGGGGCTTTTTGCATTTTCAACCTTACTCTTCCCCAAATGCTCATTGGGATAACCCACTCGTGTATCCAGACCGGTCATGTATTCAAATAATTGTTTTAAATTATTTAATTGTGAACCGCCGCCAGTCACCACGATCCCTGCCGCTAATTTTTTATGATAGCCCGATGAGATAATTTCAGTATGGACCATTTCGATGATTTCTTCCATTCTCGCTTCAATAATATGAGCGAGGTTTTTGACAGAAATCTCTTTGGCAGGTCTGTTCCTAAAGCCGGGAATGGCAACGATTTCATTGGGATTGGCCTCGTCTGAAATCGCTCTGCCAAATTTTGTTTTTAATAATTCAGCTTGGTTGTGCATCACCATGCATCCCTGCTTGATGTCTGAAGTAACAATGTTGCCTCCAAAAGGGATTACTGCTGTATGCCTGATGATATTGTCATAAAAAACAGCAATATCTGTAGTCCCTCCTCCTATGTCAACCAAACAAACACCGGCTTCTTTTTCTTCTTCACTCAGTACCGCGAGACTGGAAGCCAAAGGTTCAAGAATCAGATTTTCAATTTTCAATCCTGCGCGCTTGATGCATTTATTGATGTTATTGATGGCGTTGGTTTGTGCCGTAATGATATGGAAATCAGCCTCCAACTTAACCCCAGACATACCGACAGGATCCTTGATGCCTTCTTCATAATCTACCAAATAATCTTGAGGCATGACATGAATGATTTCACTGCCCGGCGGAATGACAATCCGATACATATCATTGGCCAGTCGACTGACATCTTCAACGGTAATTTCATCATTGGTGTCTCTAGTGATAGATCCATGATGTACCGCACTTTTGATATGTTGACCCGCGATGCCCACGTTGACCACGTTGATCTCTATTTCTGATTGCGCACTGGCCTCCTCTATCGCGGTTTCAATCGCCTTTACCGTTTTGTCGATATTGGTGACAATACCCCGAATGACACCGTCTGAAATGGCTTTACCCATACCCAGAATTTCCAGTTTTCCGAACTCATTTTTTCTGCCCACAATCGCACAGATTTTAGTTGTGCCAATATCAAGGCCTACAATTATTTGGTTGTTATCCATTATTCATCAATTTATTTACTTGCACACAATTTGATTCTTGTATTTTAAGTTTACAGAACTATAAGTGTTCCACCCTTTCTTGGGAAGCACCTCTTTATAAAAAAGCTTTAATTTTTTAAATTTTTCTTCAATCTCATCCGCAGGCCCAAATAGGATTAATTGTTTGGTCATTTGTGGCCAGAGGGTCAATTCATTATCCTCATTCACGGCAAGTTGTGCGATTTGAGCCTTCCACATTTCATCTTGATTGATGAAAATCAAGAACTCCATTAACTGCTTACCCAAATCATTTTCTCCTAAATTTAACTCCCATTGCGGATATTCAGTAAAAGAAATGAGCGGAACCCTTGCCGTATAATCCACATTCATCGGCAATAACTTACCCGTCATATCTATGTACTGATCAGAACCTCGCGGATTCATCAAACGCCCGATAGGTTGCGCCTGAGATACTTTAGCACCCAAAATCCCATTGACATTCATGAAAACATCAATGTGGGCCACGAAAGGGTTTTCTTCCACTTGTTTTTCCAACAACTTAAAATCAACTTGATCGAAATTGGCTCCTAATACAGTAGCAGAATGCTCCTTATTTAACAAGGCTTGAATTTCAAATTGATCAATGAGGTAAAATTCTTGATTGTTCACGATTTCAATCTCAATCCCACTCACCTTACGTTCAGATAGCCTCAGCGCCCGAAAGCTGATCAATGAAATCAAGATCAAGCTGCCCAACGAATAAATCAATATGTTTTTAAAATAAGTATTCATATCATGTATAAAAAGACTTTATTATGGGTACTAAGGTATCTATACTTCCTGCTCCTACGGTTAATAATACTTCCACATGAGATACCTTTAAAATCGTCGGAAAATCATCTAAACTGGCCATTTTTTTGTTTACTTGTGTGATGCGATCTAAGATTAAATGGGCATCCACACCGGGCATGGGCTGCTCACGTGCAGGATAAATATCAAGCATAATGACTTCATCGGCAAGGGATAATTTTTCAGCAAATTCTTGATGAAAATCCCGAGTTCTTGTAAATAAGTGAGGCTGAAATACCACCGTGATTTTCTTCTCAGGATAGAGTTTCTTGGCTGACTTGAGCAAAGCGGCAATTTCATTGGGATGATGGGCGTAATCATCAATATAAATCAGATCAGAACGATCCAATATAAATTCAAATCTTCTTTTAACCCCGCGATAGCTTTCAATAGCTTCTTTAATAAAATCAGGTCCAACACCACGATCTAATGCTGCAGTGATCGCTGCCAGTGCATTCTCAACATTATGAAACCCTGGCAAGGCTAAATGGAGGTTCTTAATTTCAACAGCTCCTACATAATCAAATACAAATTTACTCGCCTCAACCCTAATGTTCTTGGCTGTGATTTGTGCGCCTTCAAGACCATAAGTACGGTGTTTCCTCAACAAATTAGCACCCAACTTTGATGACACATCTTTGTGTAAAAGAATCTCCCCTTCTGGATGGGTCTTATGAATGAAGGCCAAATAACTCTTGGTCATCTCATCAGCATCTCCATAGATATCCAAATGATCTGGATCCAAGGAGGTAACGACTGAAAAATCAGGACTCAATTGTAAAAAAGACCGATCAAATTCATCTGCTTCAACCACAACGACACCCTCTTCGGCACCGATCAGTAAATTGGAATCATAATTGGTCATGATGCCCCCTACAAAAGCAGAACAACCTTGCGTACTACTGTGCATCACATGGGCTACCATGGAGGAAGTGGTCGTCTTACCGTGGGTTCCGGCTATCGCGATAGAGAAATGATCACGGGTAATCATTCCCAGAACTTCAGATCTCTTTTTTACTTGAAATCCTCCTACTTTAAAAAACTTCAGTAGCTGTGAGGATGCTGGCATGGCTGGAGTATAAACCACTAAGGTCTGTGGGTCCTCTTTATACTTTTCAGAGAGTTGACTTATTTGGTCTTCATAATGCACCTCGATATCTAGTGCTTCCAAAGAACGCGTGAGTGGCGTTGATAACCTATCATATCCCCCCACTGACAAACCTCGATGTTTGAACCATTTTGCAAGTGCTGACATGCCTATGCCTCCAATCCCTAAAAAATATACGCTATGTAATTGAGTCAGATTCATGCGGCTAATTCGATTACCTTTTTTGCGATGTCTGTAGCCGCATTGGGCCGGCCCATGGCAGCTATGTTTTTACCTAATTCTTTTTGTTGTTCCTCATCTGAAAGTAAGGATAATGCCGTCTTGACCAACGTTGTAACCGCCAATGCATCAGGCACCATGAGGGCAGCCCTACCTGAAATCAACTTTTGGGCGTTTAATGTCTGGTGATCTTCTGCCACATTAGGTGAAGGTATTAAGATACTGGGTTTTGCGCTCAACATCAATTCAGAAATTGAAAGAGCACCCGCCCGGCTGACCACGACATCTGCAATCGTATAAGCATATTGCATTTCCTTGATGAAATCATAAATCCTCAAACGCCCATCCCATGGCTTTTTAATTTTATCCATGACTTGAGTATAATAAAAACCTCCCGTCTGCCATATCAATTGGATATCTGCAGCCCAAAGTTGCTCGAGGCCCAATAGAATACTTTCATTGACTGTTTTGGCCCCTAAGCTTCCTCCTATGACCAATAAGGTTTTTTTATTGGAATTCAATTTAAAGAATGCATAAGCTTCTTTGGATTGTGTGCTGTCTTGAAAAATATCCTTTCGCACAGGATTTCCTGTAAGGACTATTTTATCTTTAGGAAAAAACTTATCCATTTCTCCATAAGCTACGCAGATGGTTGAGACCGATTTTGAGAGCCACTTATTGGTGAGACCTGCGTAGGAGTTTTGTTCTTGAATGAGCGTGGGTATCTTATTTAATGTCGCCATATATAATAAGGGACCACTGGCATAACCGCCCACGCCTACCACCACATCTGGCCTAAAACTCCTGATCAACTGAAAGGACTTTATTAAACTCAATAGCAGTTTGATCGGAAATATCAAATTCTTCAGACTTATACTTCTTTGTAATCCACTGATCCAAAGTCCTACAATTTCAAAGCCTGCTTCAGGCACCTTTTTCATCTCCATTTTTCCTTGAGCACCCACAAATAGTATTTCAATATCTGAATGCATGGCTTTCAATGCTTGTGCAATCGATATGGCGGGATAAATATGGCCTCCGGTTCCTCCGCCGCTGATCATGATGCGATATGTCTTATGTACGCCCCCCATCATGCTACTCTTTCAAAATTCTTTGATTGGTTGCCTTTAATGCCCATTGGATATGGAGACAATTCACCTTGGGTCACACTCAAAATCATCCCAATGGCAATCCCAAAAAATAATTGCGACGTGCCTCCCATACTCAGTAAAGGTAGGGTAACACCCGTTATGGGTCCAAGACCTAAGGTTACGCCAATATTGATCATCGCTTGGAAAATAATAGAAAAAACGAGCCCCGAAACCAATAAACCCCCATAGGCCGTCTCAGAATGAGTGGTCGCTTTCATCCCGCGATATAATAAACCTAGGTATAAAAAAATGACAATTATCCCCCCTAAAAGGCCATACTCTTCAATGATAATCGCATAAATAAAATCAGAATATGCAGAAGGTAAAAAATTCCTTTGATCACTTTGTCCCGGTCCTTTCCCAAACAATCCCCCAGTGGCAATGGCCGCATAACCCTGTTGGGCTTGGTAAGGTATTTCATCTCCAAAAAAGGCTTCTACTCTGCTTACCGCTGTACCCCCTCGCTGCCCAAACTGAAAGGCGATCATCCCGGCGAATCCGCCAATTATAAGCAACATGGCAATGAATTTCAATGGTACGCGTCCGATAAATAGCACCACCATGCAAGTACTAAAAAGCAATACGGCACTAGAGATATTGGTCATGGCAATCAAACCACAAATAAGTCCGATCCAAATCAGCATAGGAATAATGGCCCTTTGAAAATCTTGGATATTCTGTTGTCGCTTGGAAAGCATACTTGCCAAGGTCACAATCAGCGCTAGCTTCGCCAAATCAGAAGGCTGAAAAGCTTGGTTGATGATCGGTATGGTCAACCACCGAGAAGCTTCATTGATATTGGCTCCATATAACCAAGTGATGACCAATAAAAATACCGATACCCAAAGTAGCAACTTGGAGATTTTAGCATAATAGCGATAATCGATTTTATGTACCCACCACATGGCAAACAGACTCAAAAAAACCAAAGCCCCATGTTTCAATAAATAATATTCCGTATTTCCTCCTACGTATTTGTAGGCCAAACTCCCCGTGGCACTGTAAACCACCAAGACGCTGAAAATGGAAAGCAATAAAACAATGAGCCAAATGATTGAGTCACCCTTCAAGTTTTCATATGCCCATTCTTTGACCTTCTTCATATGCTCGCCAATTTTAAATTTAATAACCCTACCGCCTCCTTAAATTGATCGCCACGGTCCTCATAATTGATAAACAAGTCAAAACTGGCGCACGCAGGGGACAACAATACAACATCTCCTGCACTTGCGATCTCCCAAGCAATTTGAATGGCTTCTCTTGCTGAGCTGGCTCGACCCAGAAAGGGAACTTTACCGCTAAAATGATTTTCGATTTTGGTATTATCTATACCCAAACAAACAATCCCTTTGACTTTTTGGGACACCCATTGATCTAAAATTGAATAATCATTTCCTTTATCAATACCACCAGCAATCCAAATAATGGGCTCTTTTATGCCTTCCAAAGCGTAGTACACCGCATCTACATTGGTAGCCTTAGAATCATTAATGAATTTGACTTGGTCAATCTCTGCCACCATTTCCAATCTATGCGGTGCATTTTTAAAGGATTTCATACCTTCCAAAACTTTCTTAATGGGAATCTCTAACATCAGGGCACACAAGGCAGATGACATGGCGTTAATCAGATTATGCCGACCTATCAATGGAATATCTGCCAGGGGTATCCTATCCTTCTTTTCTTGATATTCAAAGTTAAAAATCAGATGATCTTTATCTATAAACGCCCCTTTTTTTGAATGAGGGTTTGCTGATACGGCAAATAAACTCGCAGCTATGTTCCGTCTATTGACTTGCTCATCTACGGCAATACTGTCTGCGCAATAAATAAAGGAAGAGGCTGCGGTAACATTCTCAACCATTCGAAATTTAGAGGCCACATATTTTTTGAAATCCTGATGATATCGATCTAAATGATCTGGAGTTATATTCAGCAATATAGAAATGTCAGGTTTAAACTGAATGATGCCATCTAGCTGAAAAGAGCTGATTTCAATCACATAAAAATCATAATTCTTTTCTGCCACTCTTTTGGCCAAACTGTAGCCTACATTCCCTGCTAACGCGACGTCCAAACCTGCCTCTTTTAATAAATGATAAGTCAATAAAGCCGTAGTCGTCTTCCCATTGGTCCCAGTAATCCCTATGATTTTAGCATTCGGGGCTATGTGTCTGAAGGCAAATTCAATTTCAGAAATGACCACTACCCCTTGGGCTATCAAATCCATAATTAAAGGGGTATTATCCGGTATTCCTGGACTTTTAACTACGGTATCTGCCTTTTTAATTAAATCAAAAGTGTGCTTTTTTTCTTCAAATGCCACCCCTAATTCATCAAGCTTTTGCTTCGTATTTAAAGGAATGATGCCAAGGTCTGAAACAAAAACGTCATCATGCTTCTGCACGGCTAAGATCGCAGCACCTACCCCACTTTCTCCAGATCCTAATATGACTATTTTTTCCTTCATTTATCCTTTATCTCAGTTTTAAGGTGGACAATGTGAGGACGGCTAAAAGAATACCTACCGTCCAAAACCTGGTTACAATTTTGGATTCATGCAGCCCTTTCTTTTGAAAATGATGGTGAATCGGTGACATCAAAAAGATACGCTGGCCCTCACCAAACTTACTTTTAGTATATTTAAAATAACCCACTTGTATAATGACCGAAAGCAGTTCAATAAAATATATCCCACATAATAAGGGAATCAAAAGCTCTTTTCTAATGGCCAAGGCCAATACGGCAACGATGCCACCCAATGCCAGGCTCCCGGTATCCCCCATGAAAACTTGAGCGGGAAACGCGTTGTACCACAAAAAGCCAATGCAGGCCCCTACTAGGGCAGCACAGAAAATAACCAGTTCCCCTGAATTCGGGATATACATGATGTTGAGGTAATTTGAAAAAATCACATTTCCTGATAAATAAGCTAAAATGGCAAGCGAAAGGGCAATAATTGCTGTTGTTCCCGCTGCTAAACCATCAATTCCATCCGTTATGTTTACCCCATTGGAGACGGCTGTCACAATAAACGTCACCATCAATACATAAACGACCCAAGCATATTCAGAAAGGAAATCAGGCAATAACCATGAATACTGAAATTCATTATTTTTAAAGAACGGAATGGTCGTTGCTGATGATTTGATGTCACTATATAGACTTATATCGTTGCTATTAAATTCTCTAACTACAATGTCTGGATGAAACACCATCGTGCCTCCCACAAGGAGACCTAAACCTACCTGACCGATGATTTTGAACTTGCCACGCAAACCGTCTTTGTTTTTCTTTTTAATTTTAAGAAAATCATCAATGAACCCAATAGCACCCATCCAAATAGCAGATATAATTAATAAAAGGATATAAATATTGGTCAGATCAGCAAAAAGCAAAGTAGGAATGATGATACCCAAAAGAATGATAATACCTCCCATCGTGGGCGTGCCTTGTTTTTCCATTTGACCACTTAGGCCTAAATCCCTAATGGATTCACCCAACTGAAAAGCTTTCAAGAGGTTGATCAATCTTTGGCCAAAAGTAATGGTGATCAATAAAGAGATCAGCACGGCCAATCCCGCTCTAAAAGAGATGTATTGAAAAACCCCTACCCCAAATAGGTCAAATTCCTGATCGATATAGTCAAAGAAATGATACAGCATTATGGTTTTTTAAGCATTTCCATTAATATTTCTTTATCATCAAAATGTACTTTTTTCCCTTGAATGTCTTGATAATCTTCGTGTCCTTTACCGGCCACTAAAATCACATCCGTTTTACTCGCAAGATTACAGGCCACCCGAATGGCTTCTCTTCGATCTGTGACCCGCATGACTTTCTTATGATAAATGGGGGAAATCCCTTTCATCATGTCATCCAAAATAGTCTCTGGACTTTCGAATCTTGGATTGTCACTGGTTAGAATGACTTTATCACTATAGCTTGCAGCTATAGAAGCCATTTTCGGTCTTTTCTCTTGGTCTCTATTTCCGCCACATCCTACAACCGTAATGAGTTGCTCATTCTTTGTCCTTAAGCTATCGATGGTTGAAAGGACATTGCTTAATGCGTCCGGAGTATGCGCATAATCTACAATCGCCATTATATTGTGATCATTGCTTACATATTCAAACCTTCCTCGTGCACTGCTGCTCTGGGATAATTGAATCAAGACCTCTTGTGCCTCTTCGCCTAATATCGTTGCCACAGCATAGGCCGTCAATAGATTGTAAGCATTGAATGATCCAATCAGTTGAAACCAGATGTTTTGACCACTAATGTCAAGTTCTAATCCTTGAAAAGTATTGTTTAGTAATTTGGCAGTAAAATCTCCATAACCCTTCATGCCGTATTTATACACACGGCTTTTAGTATTTTGAACCATGATTTTACCCCGCTTATCATCCGCATTTATGAGCGCAAAAGCATCCTCATTCAAATGATCAAATAAGATTTTTTTTGCCTTTATATATTCATCAAAAGATGAATGATAGTCCAAATGATCATGTGACAAATTGGTAAATACGCCTCCCGAAAAGGAGAGTCCTGAGGTCCGTTCTTGAACCAATGCGTGGGAACTTACCTCCATGAAAACATATTGACATCCTTTCGCAATCATTTCCACTAACAGCTCATTGATGGTAATGACATCTGGGGTGGTGAAATGAGAAGGGATAATGGTCTTGCCAATGATATTCTCTACTGTAGACAAAAGCCCTACTTGGTAACCCAGAGCACTAAATAATGAATGCAATAAGGTGGCAGAAGTCGTCTTGCCATTGGTTCCCGTGATCCCAATAAGTTTCAATTTTTTAGAGGGATGATCATAAAAATTATCGGCGATCACTCCCAGTTCCTTTGCGCAATTATCCGTTTCAATTACAGCAATATCATCACTGAAATTTCCCTTGGATTTTTTTTCAATAAGTAAGGCTACGGCTCCTTGGGCTACGGCTTGTTCAAGATGATCGTGACCATCACTGTTCAGCCCTCGAATAGCGACAAATAGGTCTCCTGGACGAACCTTTCGAGAATCGAAAGCCAGACCATTGATTTCTCTATCCCTATTTCCAGAAATAGCCTTCAGCTTTACGCCATAAAGTATGTCTTTGAGCTTAGCCAAGTTTCAGTTCTATCTTTTGATTCGACCTTAATTTAGAATTAGGTGCAATTGATTGTGTTTTGACTCTTCCAAAACCTTGTGTTTGTACTTTTAACCCCGCATTCTCTAAAACGAAATAGGCATCTTTCAATGTCATGCCCACCACGTTGGGTACCTGTTGTGGGGTTAAATTATTCTCTTTCCATAATACAGAATTGTTTACGATTTGAGTCTTTACCCATTCTGCATTGGGTGCCTCTGAATGATTTGAAATACCTAGTTTGTTGCTTATTTGTATTAAGTCTCGTTGATTTCCGGATTTAATCAATGGAAAAATGCCCACCATATGAAGGTCTTCAATAGGTTCCACATCTTGTAGCTCTATTTCATTTGAATAGATTTTATCGGCTATCTTCCTAAAGACGGGTGCTGACACATCTCCCCCATATATTTGATATCCTTTGGGCTTATCTATCACGACTATACAGCTATATTTAGGCTTTTCAGCAGGAAAATAGCCTACGAATGAAGTATAATACTCGTTGGTATATAATCCGTTTTTAACATTTTTTGCAGTACCTGTTTTACCCGCAATATTGTACTTAGGGGTATAAATGTTTTGGGCGGTACCCCGTTCTACTACTCCTTGAAGCATAATTTTAACATCTCTCAAAGTGCTTTCAGAGCATATTTTCTCTTTCAAAATCTTTGCCTCAAATTCTTGAATGACTTGATCTGCACGCTTGATGTATTTTACAATGATGGGCTGTACCATTTTACCTTCATTGGCAATCGAATTAAAGAGGGTAAGGGTATGAAGTGGGGTCATTTTAAGCTCATAGCCATGTGACATCCAAGGCAATGAAGTGCCACTCCAAGTTGAATCTTGTGGTGACTTGATGTAAGATACTCCCTCGCCATACATCTGAAAGGCCAAAGGTTCATAAAGCCCCATAGCTCTCAATTGGTCTATGAATTTTTGTGGGTTTTTACCAAAATGATTTTGAATTAACTTGGCAATGCCAATATTAGATGATTTTTCAAATGCTTCTTGAATCGAAAGGATACCATATCCTCCTTTTTTGTGATCTCTCATCGTTTCATTGAAAAACTTGAAGGACCCATTTCCGGTATCAATAGAATCGTGAAGCTGCAATTGGGAATCTTCCAATAACGCAATCATACTGGCCAATTTAAAGGTGGAACCCGGTTCTCTAGAACCTTGACTTCCTACGGCATAATTATAGGACTCATAGTAAGTGCCTTTCGAATTTCTACTGAGATTAGAAATCGCCTTTATCTGACCCGTATTCACCTCCATAACTACCACTGAACCATAATCCGCCTGGTTTTTTTCTAGAGCCTCAAGCAATGCGTTTTCAGCGATGTCTTGAATATTTACATTAATGGTAGTTTGAATATCCATACCCTCAATCGGTCTTAACTCTGTTCCGTCGTAAACCGGTTTCCATCCCCCACCAACCATTTTCTGATAAAGTGCTTCTCCATCTCTTCCTGATAATTCCTTATTAAAGCTATACTCAAGACCTACTACTCCTCTATCCTCTCCATTGACCGTTCCGATGGTACGCCCCCCCAGCTGACTGAAAGGCAAAAATCTCTTTTCAACTTTTTCAAAAATGATCCCCCCTGAGAGTCGACCCTTTCTAAATATCGGCCATTCTTCCATTTTCTTTTTTTCTTGGTAATCAATTAAATTTTTATTAATGACCATGTAGCGCCTTCCTATTTTTCTTTGCTGCGTAATCTTCGCTTTGTACTGCCTGGAACTTAAGTTTCTAAAATGCTGAGATAATAAGTAGGACAAGGAATCTATTTGGCTATCAAATAGATCATGGGTAGCCAGCGAAGGATCAAAAGCCACTTTATAGAAGGGTAACGAAGTGGCCAATAAACTACCATCATCGGCATATATGTTTCCTCGAGTTGCGTTGATCTTCATTACTTTGAGTCCATTGGTCTGGCCCAAGCCTCTCCATTGTTCAGACTCAACATATTGAATGATCACCAGCCTATAAACCGCAGCGATAGTAAATAATGCCACTGCTAAATAAGCAATACGCACCCTCAACAATATGTCAGTT
>Ga0115558_1001271_pt1 | contig 15480 bp, 13 predicted proteins | sample COGITO_mtgs_1104_4_FD_87279 | JGI IMG/M metagenome (GOLD analysis project Ga0115558, IMG submission 87279) | Pelagic marine microbial communities from North Sea - COGITO_mtgs_110426 | ecosystem: Environmental > Aquatic > Marine > Epipelagic | place: Germany:Helgoland, sampling site Kabeltonne... | reverse complement strand
TATCAAAATAGAGTATTAATAGTTTTAATACTAGGAAGTTTAATGTCTTGCGATAGCAAGACAAGTATGAATAGTTGTATTCAAGACGTTTCAATAAAAGTTGAAAAACATAATAATTCAGACCTACTAACTTTTATTACCAAGGATGATACTTTAGTTTCTAACTTAATTCCAGGTTCATATATGATTAACTATAATCAAGACACAATTTCTATTCTGCTTTCTGGGAAGAATGTCTACTGGGATAGTGAGCTTGAAATTTGGAATTCAGTTATGGAATATATGTATGTTTACAAAGTTAGTGGTTTTAAAAATAAAATTAATTCATCTTTCGAAATTGATTGCCAAACACAGGAAGTTCCTCAGAAGGAAATCGACTTAATTTTGAAAGAGTCAGAGTTTTTTTTTATAGATTCAAATTATTATACAATTGAGGAAAAGAAACTTCTTTTAGAAAAATTAATTTCACTCGGAATATCTGGTAATAAAATTGCGACTCGTAGGATTGATTCAATTAGGCTAATTGCAAATACCCGTGAATTTAACCACTTATTTAAAAAATATGATTTCAGAACAAAAACCTACTGATTCGGGCTCCAAGGTCAAGAAGAAGACGATGACTTTACTTTGAAGTTACCGCTTCGCTCAAACTCCAATCACCGGGGAAAAGTATATGATATTTTTTTTTAGAAGTCATACCTGAGACTCTGGATTTCGTCTGGAATTTCTCCTTTAGATTTTGGAACGTAAATACTACGCTCATCAATTTCATCATAATAAGACTCGCCATTAATAATGGCTTTGTAAAATTCAGAAAGCACATCTTCTTTTCCAGACTCATAATGTGATTTTAAATCATTAATATGAAATCCTTCGTACATGGAATGATTAACGTATGGTTCGATTAATTTGTAGTGTGTGAATTCTCCGGTACTATCAGTTGCAAACAATGCAACATGATTTTTATTACTCTTTAAGTTCTCATTTTTATATTCAAAACAAACGTCAAACTTATCACTGCTTATATGTCTATAAAGAAGAGAGTCTTTTTTTTCAATAAAGATATCATTGCCCTTTATTACAGTTTTTGGGATATGACTTTTGACACAAAGAATGCTATCAAACTTTAAATATAATAATGAATACTCCGACCGAATACTATCAAATTTATTATTCTCATATATATAATTAGAATTTATTACCGGTTTAAATATTGAGTGATTTTGATTGTCTTCCCTTTTAACAAGTAAGCTAGTATCCCATAATACAAAATTCCTAATTTCTTTTAGAATACTATCATGTTGATCGAATATATAAAGCCTCCCATAGGGGTTATTATTTAAATAATAACCTATGTAGTAATTATTATCAATGAGTTTAATTGATCTAATAGATAATTCCATTTTACTTCCATTGACAATGGTGTCTCCTTTTGGAATAAAATAATTAAACATGGGCAAATGTTTAACAGGCTTTCTACTACAACTGTACACGCTAATAATCACGGATAGTACTATTAGATATTTATACATTTTATTGCTCAATATTAACAATTCTTTTCGGATCTATTTTCGGCATATCTTCAGCTTTGACTGTTGAGTCCTTAGTGCCCGATGGTTGCTGTATAGTAGTACTGCCATCGGGGCAAACTCGATAAGGCTACTCATCCGTCAAAAATAAACAAAATCTAACAAGGCTATAAGTAAAGACGGCTATTACAAAGCAGTGAAACTGTAATATCGGATGTTCGTTATAACGAACATCCCTTAATCTAGGGCATTTAAGTTACTTTTAGATTGTCTTTTCAAATTGGTTTTTTATAAATTCATTAGAGAATGAAACGAATGATTTGAATCTAGATTTAATCTGATTGTTTAACTACATTTCTGATCGCATCCACTCATCTTATTCATTTCTCTACATTCTTTGACAGCATTTTTAACCGTTTTGATATTCAAGATTGGTTTCTTGTCATACTGGATTTCAAATGGAGTATATATTCCTAGAGCATAATGAGGTCGCTGATTACAATAATCATGAATAGCTTCTTTGAGATGTTCCTCTAGATGTTTTCTACTGGAGATGGGTTGCTTAAAGAGATACCTGTGTTTAAGTGGCTACACCGGAAATACAGCCGATTCCAAGAATTCCTAAACCCTTCGACAAAGCCTACGCCTACCCTCCTATGGTGATCATACTTCTATTGTCGTGATTTGCTAGGTTCTCAAAATCCGAGGAATGAGTCATGCCCGAGCGAACAGCCTTTTTCTTCCAAATGGCTTGTTGGATGAGCGGCTCTATAGCTTCACCTGCCCGATACGTACTCAGTAAATCGGTCTCTGAAGTAGAGAATAAGCAGTTTTTTAGCTTCCCATTCGCTGTGAGTCGTATACGGTTACAACTGTCACAAAACGGATTGGTGACGGTGCTTATGATACCAAAGTTTCCCATATAGCCCTTGATTTTAAAGTTTCTCGCCGTAAAGTTCTCTTCATGCGGCAGACTCACCAGCGTATCTTCTGCATAATGTGCTTTCACTTGCGCTAAGACTTCTGCATAGCTTACTAGCTTAGACTTATCCCAGCTGTTCCCATCAAAAGGCATAAACTCAATGAAACGTACCGACACATTTTTATCTCGGGTATATTGGATAAACGGGATGATCTCATCTTCATTGAAGTCTTTCATCAAAACTACATTGAGCTTTACCTTAAAACCCTCTTGGAGCAATAACTCGATATTTTCAAAGGCTTTTTCAAACTGATTTCGCTTGGTTATCGCATCAAATTTAGCTGCATACAGGGTATCCAGACTCACATTGATGGATGTTAAACCGCAGTTTTTAAATGTTTCAATATGTCTATCTATCAATATCGCATTGGTGGTTACCGATAACTCAACTGGCATAGCAGATAGCGCAGACAGTATCTCCCCAAAATCCTTTCTCAATAAGGGTTCTCCTCCGGTCAGCCTGATTTTATTCACTCCATTTTTTACAAATAGACTAGCAATGTCTATCACCTCCGCACTGCTCATCAGTTGCGTTTTGGGAGATAAAATCACCCCACTTTCTGGCATACAGTAGGTGCATCTTAGATTGCACTTTTCAGTAAGCGATATTCGCAGATAATTGTGCTGTCTACCAAAACTGTCTTGCAGTATTTCTGAAGTCTTGTCCATTAATGGCGTTCTCCTTTTAATACCTTGAAACTGTGAAAAAGTGCAGGAAATACTGCGTCTAAACTTTCTTCTACACCTTTACTAGATCCTGGGAATGCCAGCACTAAGCAGTCCCCTATCGTTCCTACCACGCTACGAGAAAACATCGCATACGGCATTCTTTCTTGTCCATGCCTTCTGATCGTCTCCTCTGCTCCCACGATGCGTTTATCAAGTAACGGAATCACTGCCTCCGGAGTGACATCCCGTGGAGATAGCCCTGTACCGCCAGTAAGGATTATTACATTCTTTTCTTTGGCCAATGAACTAACGGTCTGCTGTATCACCTCCAAATCGTCTGCTATTACCTGAATGTCCGAAGTTTGAAGACCGTATGCGCGCATGCGTTCTTGTATCACTAACCCCGATTTATCCTCTCCTTTACCTTGAGATAAGGTGTCTGAGCATACTACTATGCCCGCCTTTAATCCAGATACATCAGCTATCGGATATGAGCTTTTTCCACCTTTCTTCTCTAACAGTTTGATAGCGTGTATTTCTATGCCTTTGTCTATCGGTTTTAGCATGTCGTACATATTCAGTGCTACTATACTGGCTCCGTGCATAGCCTCTACTTCTACGCCTGTCTTGTAAATGGTTTTCACGGTTACTCGCACCGTAATCGCTAATCCCTCGATGGCATATTCTATCCCGGTATACTCTATAGGCATGGGATGGCAGTCTGGCAATAGTTCTGGGGTCTTTTTTACCCCTAGCAAACCTGCTGCTTTACTCATCGCAAATACATCTCCTTTGGGTACCGTTTTATCATGAATTGCCTGTATGGTCTCTTGCTTACTCACTTTTACTATAGCTTGTGCTGTAGCTATTCGAAGTGTATTTGATTTGTGTGTTATGTCTACCATTACTTTATTCTTGAGGGGCTAAACTGTACGTTGTTTTAAATGAGTAACTCTCTATTATTTAAAGGACTTATAATTCTCAACAAATAAACGGTCTAACAACAAACAACTCATCATTCTTTACGTATTCTTCTTCCATTGATATTCTCCCGTTTCAAACAACTCTTTCCCAAATATTGGCACCTCTTCTTTTATTCGATTGACAATATACTCCGTAGCCTCGTAAACCTGAGGCCGGTGTGCAGCAGACACGAATACAAAGAAGCATATTTCTCCCAGATTCACCATTCCTAAACTGTGGTAGATGTGCATGCACGTCAGGTCATATTTAGCAAAAGTCTCTTCACGTATCTCACTTAGTTTTTTCTCGGCCATTTCTTCATAGCACGAAAACTCAATGGCACTTACTGTCTGGCCTTCCACTTGATCCTTACGAACTTGGCCAAGAAATATATTGTGTGCCCCTATTTCAGTTTTACTTTGGTGCTTTGCTATCGCATTAGCTATGAATGCTGAGGTAATTTCTCCCTGTATGAATACGTTTTTTTTCTTTGCCATTTATGATTCAATTTTAATGGTTATAGCTTCTATTTCAGGAGCATTTTCTGCCAAACAAAACAACTTCCCGTAGCCCTTATCCTGTAGTAATCGATAGGCCTTTTTGCTCCTTACACCTGTTTGACAAAATAAATATATCGGATGATTGATAGCTAGGAGATCTAACCTATTTTCTAATTCAGAAAGAGGTATTTGGACATAGTTTCCAAAGACTAGTTTCGGTTGTTCACCGAACGCTCGTACATCCAAGAAGTAGCCCTCTTTTTCTGTGTTTGCAAATGCCACGTGTTCTATCCGCTGATATTCTTTTTCAAAATACTGTCGAGTGATATGCTCTTGATTTTTCCGTTCGAAGGAAAAATGTTTCTGCTCATTGCTCAATGAATCTACAAGTAAAAGACTATTAACTTGGGACTTACCTATGCCCAACACATATTTGAACACCTCATTCACCTCATATAATCCTGCCATAGCTACAGTGCTAGGCATTACTCCGGCTTCCTCACAACTTTGAGTGGTTTTAGGTGCTGTAGGATATAGACATCTATATGTTCCTGAATTCTTCGCGTTGAAAAGGGCCACTTGAAACTGAAAACGGTAGATGGATGCATGAACAAACGGCTTGCCTGTTACTATACACGCATCATTAATCAAATAGCGAATATCGATAGCATCTGTAGCGTCCAGTATAATATCATACTCCGCAAAGAGTGTCAATGCATTTTCGCCCGAGAGAAAGTCATTATAGGGAATAAGCGTTATCTCTGGAAATTGCTTCGATAGTTTTTTACACGCTACTGCAGCCTTGAGCTCGCCTATATCTGATTCTGCAAATAGGACTTGTCGGTGCAGATTACTCAGCGAAACACGATCTCCGTCTATCACACCTATACTCCCAATTCCTGCAGAAGCCAAATAGGGCAATACCGCATTCCCTAGACCTCCAGCACCCACTACGAGCACACGACTTCGCCCCAACTTCTCTTGGCCAGCATGTCCTACTTGCGGCAAGGCTATTTGTCGTATGTATTTTTCGTGACTCATTGATTACCCTCCTGCAAATGGAGATAATACTGCTATCTCATCCGTATCAGTGAGTTGAATTTCTTTTTCCTTGGATACCAGTTGATGATTTACAGCGATATGAATGTCATCCGAAAGCAAATTAAATGTAGATGCTAAATAAGCCAACAAATCGGCCACTGAAGCATTGTTCAATACTATATCATCGGCAGTTTTACCCGTAATATCCGCAATCTCTCCAAAATAATTTACCTTCATATTTACACCAAAAATAATTTAAACACGGCTATAATAAGAACTCCTGCCAATACATATTTCAACGTCTTCATATCAAACTTTTGACTACCGTACAGTGCACCTAAACTTCCTCCGATAATAGCTACTGGAATAAAATACCACGCTTCAATAGGAATTTCTCCCCCTTGCACAGCGAAACCGATACTCCCGGATATAGAATTCACAAAAATAAACAACGCAGAGACTGCGGCAGCTTGCTTCATATGGCACCACCCTAATAAGATAATTACAGGACTAAGTATGATACCCCCTCCTATGCCTATCATGCCCGAAAAAAGTCCAATGGCCGAACCTATAACTAGGGAACCAACGAGATGAGGAGGTTTTATCTCCTTGTTTTCAGTACCCCGAAAATTAAACATTCGTAGAATAGCAATCGCCAAAAAGACTCCTAAAATTTGCTTGTACAGTGTGGCATCTATAGTGATGTATCCGCCTAAAAAAGCCATAGGAATAGAGGTAATAGCAAAGGGATAAAAGAGCTTCCAATTGAAATGTTTGTTCTTATTGAAAAACCAAAATGAGATGCCAGACACAAAGATATTCAGCAATAATGCCGTCGGTTTCATGACTGCAGGAGAAAATGAGAATAAGGCCATAAGTGCCAAATACCCACTCGCACCGCCGTGACCCACACTCGCATAGAGGAAAGCCACTACTGCTAATATAGCGGCAAAAGGGATTACAATTTCTGGAGCCAGCAGATCCATAGTTTATAAGGCTATATAGGTTAGTTCTTCTCCTTTTTGAATAATTTCTTTGTCCTCGAGCACTAGTAAAAGTGCATTGCTCACCGCAAATGATTTGAGCATAGACGAAGCTTGCCCCGTAAGCAAAGATGCTTGTGAATCCTCTACATTCCCTTTCAAAAATAAGGTCTTACCTGTAGGGTTGTGTATAGCTTCACTAGCTGTCGCTTTTAATCTTGCTAAATGGGGATTTGCAATGCCCATTTGAGCTTTTACCAAGGGCAACACATAAACATAAAAACAGCTCAAACTGGAAGCTGGATTGCCGGGCAAAGCATACACCTTTGTCTTCCCTTTTTGTCCAAACCATAAAGGCTTACCTGGACGCTGGTTTACTTTATAAAAGATTTCTTCTACCTCATTGTTTTCTAGCGCTTGCTTTACAAAATCGTAGTCTCCTACCGATATCCCTCCAGAGATTAAAACGAGGTCTGAATTTTTAAGGCATTTTTCTACGGCGCGTGTGGTTGACTTCAAATCGTCCTCTACGCGGAATATCTTTACTTTTCTGATTCCAATTCGGTTCAGTGCTAGTTTTAATGCGACTGAATTGCTCTCATACACCTGACCTTCTTTCAGTTCTTTGCCAGGCTGCTGCAGTTCGTTTCCGGTGACTAGCACACTTACCTTAGGCGCTTTGTACACCGCTACTTTGTCTATCCCTAGTCCTACCAAAAAAGCGATGGATGCTTCGTTTAGTAGCGTCCCTTTTTCCAGTGCTGTATCTCCAGTCGCGATTTGCTCTCCGAGTGGTCGCACATTGGCATCTTTATTCGGCATTTTATCTACGGTGATAGAGTCTCCTTCTCTCCTCACATGCTCTTGCATCACTACTGTATCTGCTACATCTGGCACTCTAGCTCCTGTAAATATACGTATAGCTTCGCCTGGCTTCAGCGCTATGTTCTCTGCATTTCCAGCTTGCACTTCGCCTATCACTTTGAAGGTCTGGCTTGTTCCATGTGCTATAGCGTATCCGTCCATAGCCGATTGACGAAAAGGAGGCATATGGATAGGTGAAAGCACGTCTGCAGCTAGTACCATCCCCATTGTTTTCTGCACCCGCTTAGTCACTGCATTACCAGCGAAAGAGTGTTTATCTATGTGTGATAGAGCCTGTGAAACTGAAATCATATACGTTTTATCCTACCTTGTAAAGTGTCAAAGTTATCGCAAAAATAAACGCATCAAAGTAACCAATGTTGCGTATTGATATTATCTCTACTCCTAGAGCTAAGGAATCAAAAACTAGGTATGCGTATTAATCTACGCTATCGGCCACATTCAGCATATCCTGAATTAACTTATCTACTTCTGCATAGTCATTGTGTATGGCAAATGAAGCTCTGATGGCATTCATATCATTTTCATAAATCGACCTCAGTACCGTTCTCCCTTCTACAACAATAGCCTCACGACAAACCTCAGCGCTTTGCTTTCCTTCTATAGTAAAAGTTACAATTGATGCACTGTATTTAGCCTCCATTGGAGTGTGTGTTTTGATTCGAGGATGGTGGGAAATTCCATTGCGAAAACGAAGTGCTAGTTCCCTTCCTCGATTCGAAATATTGTCGACACCAATTTTATTAATAAAATCTATAGCACTACCTAAACCGGCTATAATAGGGCTATTCCTAGTCCCATACTCATAGCGACTGGCGGTTCTGTTGTATTCCAAAATACCATTCATTAAATCAAACCTGCTGTCAGAATATGAACCCACATAATGTGGATCTGTAGTATCTAAAAATTGTTGATTCAGATATAATATACCAGTGCCTTTAGGTCCAAATAACCATTTATGCCCACTAGTCACGTAGAAATCTGGTTGCAATTGTGAAAGATCTACAGGTATTTGTCCGACCGCTTGCGCTCCGTCAATGCAAGACGTTATGCCTCTCCTAGCGCATAAATCTATAATTTTCTTGACAGGAAGCACAGTGCCAGTGGTACACGTAATGTGTGAAACCGAAATGACTTTGGTATTCACGGTGATACTATTCTCTATTTGATCGTACACGTCTTCTTCACTAGCACTCGTATTAATAACTCTTACTACTACACCGAATTCATTTTGAAGAGCAAGCCAAGGCGCCGATCCACCTATGTGTTCTTCGCTTGTCAGGATTACCTCATCTCCTTTTTTGAGGCCTAAACTTCGAGCTATGATATTCATTCCTTCCGTAGTATTTCTAGTTATTGCAATTTGACCGGAAGGTGCATTCAAAAACTTAGCTATGCGCTTTCTGGCTGGCTCTACTTTTTCATGTAAGTCTATTCCCCAATTATCTGAGCGATGTAAAGATTTAATAATTTCATCTTGAACTACTTTTGGAGAAGGACCAATACTTGCGGTATTAAAATGATGGCGAACAGAATTAAGGGTAAACTGAGCTTTCACTGCTTCCCAATTTACATTCCCGTTGTCATCCACCAACTTTTGCTCCGGGTCAGTAAGATATCCTTCCGCAAAGTTCCCTCCGAGTGTATTCCTAGAAAAGCCAAGAAGCAGCGCTGCTGCAGCCATTAACTTATTTTTCAGAAAGTCTCTTCTACTTTCGGAAGCGGAACTTTTGAGTTTATTCTGTTTCATTGATTCTCCTTTCATTTCCTACAACAAAAAATTAAAAATTCATTCTCTGTTTTTCTCTTGGCCTAACAATAGGTGCCTTAGGTCTATAATCTATATCCAAATACTCAACAGTCCCCTCTTTATCTATATGCAGCATCACCGACTGATAGGGTTTAAAATCTATAGTTATCTGTTGTGTTTTACCTCCGTAATTTAACATAAAAGAAGATTTTATTGTTTTTTTAGCAATACTTTGCCCAGAGTAGATGGGATACTTTAAATCTTTTGATGGCCACTGAGCCAAGAATAAATATAGGCTTCCATCTTTCTGAACCCTCCCCCAATACTCCGGTAAGCTATCCCCTTCAATTAGAGGTCTACTGCCAGCTACATCCTTCCATTGGCTAGACACATTCTCCAATGCAGCCAACTCTTCTAACATCTTCTTATAATCAGCAGACTTATCTTTTCCCGGCTGAGTTGGAAATTTCTTGAGACATACAGGTAACCCTTTTTTTGCGAGTACCAATACCCGCTTCAGAGCTCTAATATCCATGTAGTTCACATCAATGTACAAGGATGAAAATACAGCATCACCCACACAGATTCTCCCGTTTTCATAAACTGCTCGCTCTAGAAAATGTCTGTTGATCCAGAGCGGGTGATAGCCTTCCAACTCATCTGCTGGGTCTATATACCTCATCTCATACTCTCCCCATACCCAAACCCGCTGTCGCTCTGGAGGATATGCTCCTTTCATCACTCCATCTTCATACGGTATATAAACAGCTACATCGCTGTACGTTCTTCCTTTTTTCATGAGGGCAGAAACTTTTTCGATATAGCTATTAAAAGCGGGCAACTCTGGCTCTAGGCTCCCGCCAGGACCAAAGTACGTTGTGGCAAAAAATGTCACCGTATCCGAGCCCTTTGGATTGTAAGGCATCCCGTGATATACATGGTGATTTACTCCGTGAGCAAACATAGCATCAGCCACCATCTTAAGGTCGGCTGTTTGTTCTTGTCCAATATACGTACTAGGAAACCCATACATACACGTAAATGTCTCGCTAGATACTGTGGACTTAGAAGAAAGACATGCTGCAGAACTAACAATACGTGAGTAATTCGGATTATTTAGCATGCTCTCTGTCTCAGGAATATCCACTAGTGAATACGTAGTCATTACATCTGCAGGAGCCGCCAGACACTGCACTCTAGACCACGCTCCTAGCTCTTTACACTTGGCCACATATGGCTTATAAAAACCGGAAGTTACATACTCATCCAGTAATAGCATATAGTCATATCGGACGTCTGGAAACGAATCTATACCCGCATTCATATACGGTATGATATCATACCCAAACTTATCTTTAAATGACTGGTCGAATCCTGAGGTCCAAATCTTATTAGTTCCATTTAATTTAATCTCCCATGAATCTGTGAATAGTGCTGATTTTGAGCCTTTCAAACCTTCTTTGAGTGCTGCACCCACAGGTGCTGCAAACAGATTAAACGATTCAGCATCCAAATGATTAATGACGTACATCGTATCTGGCCAGGCCCATGAAAAAGTGAGCAACTGCCTGAATGTAGAATCACCGTAAATCTGAGAACTGTGTGCTTTATCAATATTGAGACCAGCTACTGGCCAAGCACTCCCAAAGCTAAAATCACAAGCGAGGCCTATAGTATCAGCATACCTTTTAGTGTAGGCTACCATCTCGGACCACTCGGGGCTAAGCCACTCTTGAGCCGTAGTATCTTTAGGGTAATACCTTCCATATGCTCGTTCATACATCTTTTGATACCTATAGAGTGGGTATACCCAGGCAACTTCTACTCCACCAAAGTTGTTCTTTTTAGCCCAATCCAATTGATACTTTATATCTTCTCGCTTTATCTCCGTGGCAAACCACCACCATCGTGTAGAAGGTTTAGATGAAGGGTAGTATTCATTTACTACAGATTCTTGAGCATTTTCTACCGACTGATTGCAAGACACCATGGTAAATACACCAAGAAGTGCTACATAAAGGGACCATCTCATACCATATCTTCTCATATTCTGTCTTCTTCGGACTATCATCACATACTCAAATTATAAATAAGACTTAGCACTTTTTATGGCTTCTACTTTATTCGAAAAACGAACTATCAAAACATCATCTTCCTTAAACGGCGTGATGGTTACATTAAATGAATTTGAATAATACGCTTGCACTTCGTTCAAGAACTGACACAAGAAAGCCGCTGTCCACTCTGTATCCTCAGTTATTCCATACTTGAATTTCAAATGCTTACCTAACTCTTGCCCTATCTCATTATTGATAATATCTACGTAATTATCTACAGGGAAGTTAAGTGTGTCAAAGAGTTGCTCCTTAGTAAATAGTCCAGATACCAACTGTGGCATGGCGTACCTTTCATGCACCGTAGATAGATATTCCGCAATCTCTTCATTATAGAGAGCTGTGATCAGTGATTGAGCGGTGATGTGGTTAAACGTATTAATATACCCTTTCTCCAAGCTATCACGAAAATTATGAAACGCCCCATTCACAGGCAATATATTTCGCATGCTAGCTTCTGCCAAATCATAAAATGCGACATCTCCTTCACCGAAAAGGGTCGGACGTACCCTTGCGAGCATATAAATTTTACTTAGATCTTTTCTATTCCATACTGCATAGGGACTGCGAGTAGCAAGTACCAGTTTATCCCAAACGCTTCCTTTGTGAGCTTCTGAAATATCTCCTTGGGTTACACCGTCCGTCAGTTCACTTGTCACTAGCCGATCGTTGTCGAGGTAACTAAGTTTTACAGTTCCTGTGAAGGAGTCTTGACCTTCACCTAAATAGGAAATACTCACCACAGAGCTAAAATCCTCTAGACTGCTATAGTCAGTAGCAAGCAAGGCTTTTACTTTAGGACCTTGTTTACAAGCTTCACTTTGGCTACAGCTCCATAAAGCCAAGGACAATACACCGCATAGTAAAAGTAAGGTTCCTTTGTGCATCTAATTCTCTGTATTCCTCAGTGCTACGAACTTACGACGAACTGCCACAGTACACCAAATGAAAATAAGAGATAATTCATTTGCCCCTTGGTTGGAGTGCCCTATCCCTAGTATATTGCCATCGAAAAAACAATAGCACATGAGAATAGTAGCAATCATTTTACTCTTTGGTTTCTCTGGTTATACAGTTAGTGCACAAGACTACAATATACTCACCTATGGTGCAAAAGGAGACGGCAGCACCCTAAACACTCAAGCTATTCAAGCAACGATTGACCACGCAAATAGGAATGGCGGAGGCAGAGTAATCATCCCTAAGGGTCAGTTTGTGTCAGGGACCGTATTTATGAAATCCAATGTAGAACTTCACTTGAATAAGGGCGCAATACTCCTTGGTAGTGCCGAGCCGAATGATTACTCCAAAGTATCTAAGTGGAAAGCGCTAATTCAAGCCAAAGAAGTGGAGAATATAGCCATAAGTGGCGCCGGCACTATAAACGGAAGAGGAGCTGAATTGGCCCTGCATTTGGACAGCCTTTTCTATGCAGGCCAGATAGATAGTGCAGACTATAATTTGGTAGAAAGAAGACCCAAATGGAATTTGCGTCCTCAACTTATTCATTTTTGGCAATGTAAGAATGTAGCGGTGTCTGGTGTCACTTTACAAAACTCTGCTTGCTGGGTTCAAACCTACGAAAGATGCAACGGGCTGATCATTGATAAGATAAAAGTAGAAAGCGATGCCTACTGGAATAATGACGGCCTAGATTTAGTAGACTCCAAAAATGTAAGGGTGACTAACTGTGATATAAACTCCTCAGACGACGGCATATGCATAAAATCCGAGGACTTCTCTAAGTCCTACTATTGCGATAGCATATACATAGCAGACTGCAGAGTACGGTCCAGCGCTAGTGCGATAAAACTAGGCACCTCCTCTGTATGTGATATGCGAAACATAACTGTGCGCAACATCACTATTTACGACACTTATCGCTCTGCCATCGCCATAGAAGCTATGCAAGGTGGGATTCTTGAAAACATACTGGTAGAAAACATTACTGCTAAAAACACAGGCAATGCCATATTCCTTCGGATAGGAAAGATACGAGGCGCACAAAATCCGGGAATGCTAAAAAATGTCATCATACGCAATCTAAAAGTAATAGTACCGCTAGTCCAACCCGATATAAACTATGAAATCAGGGGCCCTATTTTGCCCTACTTTCACAATGTATTTCCTTCCTCAATTACTGGTATCCCCGGTCATCCTATACAAGACGTAACACTTGAAAACATTACGATTATCTATCCTGGTGGTGGTAATCCAGGATACGCCAATATGCCGACAGACCGCATACGTTCGATACCAGAGAAAATTACTACCTATCCAGAGTTTTCTATGTTCGGGGAGTTACCTGCTTGGGGATTTTATATCCGGCACGTAGAAGGGATTACTATGAAAAATATATGTCTCAAGATTAAGAAGGGAGACTACCGACCTGCTATGGTCATAGATGATGTATCAGATCTGAGGATTACTGACTTAAAAGTAAAAGGGGATAAAAAACCTGACCCTATATTCTTAAACAACACTAAGAATGTGAAGATAGAGTAGTCCTCTCATCCTGACGTGTTACCCATCCTCGTCTGTCTTTTAAAAAATTGTTTGTATAAGGTCGTTTCAGTCTCAAAGCAACTCTTGACCGCAGAGAAGACAATCATAGTTTTAAACAATGAGGCCCATCTACAATAGAACAGCTCTCTAGACATGCTATGCCACTCCAAGAAGTGATAACTGCTGCGGAGCTTGAGCATACATTTTCTTATCTACGAAGACAGCGTCCTTATTCGCTACGAAAGCCTGCTGCATAGCGAGCTCACGATCTTCACGTGTCTGAAACCATAGGCTGCAGCCTATAAGCTCATCCCAGCAGGTGCGTATCTCAAAACCATACTGACCTAATCTACTCTTACTTCTACAAAAATTAGTCTGAAAGCACATGTGCACCTTCAGTGTATCTATGAATTTTTCGCACTCTCGGAGTGTAGTAAATGGCTTACTTCGTACCAATAAATAATTGTCCGCAGAGTACAATTCTAAGTTGAAATTTCCGTTTCCCTTTTCGATGATAAATGAAGATCTGTTCATATTGTAAAATTTATTAAATGCTAAGTATAACGTACCTCTTCGAGCTTTATTTAGATACTTAAATTATCTTTATTATGATAATATTATTGTCTATGCTGCTCTATATAAAGTTATCCTATTTTTTTACTACACCAAATTTTATCTAATTTTTGTCCTACTATATCTTCGGTATGTTTACATCTTGAAAAACTGCAAAGACCACTTTATTACTTTCGCACAGTAAAGGTCAGACACAGCTCAGTGAAAAATAATTTTAGCACATACACACTCCTCCTCATAGGCACTATATCACTCTTTTCTGCATGCAAGCAGACGAGTACCGATGGAGAAACCCCAGAAGAAGCTCAGAGCGAAGTCATAGACTCCGTAGAGATAGACCTGAAACCTATAGATGATTTCTCAGAAACACCTATACCTCCCACACTCAGTATGTCAAAAAAGGGGAGTCAGTATACTTTTACGCGAAACAAAAATTACTACGCTCAAGACTACTTCCGTAATCCATTTGATAGCGCCATATACGTGTCCGGCACCTTCTGCGAGTTGAGAGGAAATCACTTTCACGCGGGGCTGGACATACGTACAGGTGGCATGGAAGGCTGGAAAGTACTGGCCGCAGCAGATGGCTACATAGAACGGGTAAAAGTGAGCACCACAGGCTACGGAAGAGTAGTCTACATACGCCATCCAAATGGGTACACCACAGTCTACGGTCACCTCAAAGAATTTACTGGCGCTCTAGCCAACTACGTAAAAGAGGCTCAGTACAAGCAACGAAAATTTGAGATAGAACTCTTTCCGAAAGCGGGAGAAATAAAAGTGACCAAAGGCCAAAACTTCGCAATCAGCGGCAATACTGGAGGTAGTGGCGGACCACACCTACACTTTGAGATTAGAAACGGAAAAGGCCAAAGTACCAATCCACTGCTGCACGGTCTTTACGTAGCAGATAAGCTAAAGCCAGAAATAAAACGCGTAAGTGTATACCTCAAAGACAAAGAAACCTTGTACACCAGAGGCAACTA
>Ga0115558_1001267_pt1 | contig 15513 bp, 3 predicted proteins | sample COGITO_mtgs_1104_4_FD_87279 | JGI IMG/M metagenome (GOLD analysis project Ga0115558, IMG submission 87279) | Pelagic marine microbial communities from North Sea - COGITO_mtgs_110426 | ecosystem: Environmental > Aquatic > Marine > Epipelagic | place: Germany:Helgoland, sampling site Kabeltonne... | reverse complement strand
TACTGAAGGACTATCACTTGAAGTAAAGACTGGTGCGTTATCGTTTACATCAGTTACCGTTACGGTGACCTCTTGAGTATCAGTAAGACCAGCTGCATCGGTTACGGTTACCGTTGCTGTTACTTCTGTTGTAGTTTCAAAATTAGGAGCTGATACAAAGCTTAAGACTCCTGTTTCAGGATTAATTGTTAATACATCACTTAAGACTGTGAAGGTTAATACATCATCAGCATCAACATCAGTTGCTGTAATAGTAGCATCAGGGATAGCTGTTTGATTTTCAGCGATAGTGAATGCTGTTGTAGTTGAAGTTATAGTTGGTGCTTCATTTACATTAGTAACAGTTACAGTTACTTCTTGAGTATCAGTAAGACCAGCTGCATCGGTTACGGTTACTGTTGCTGTTACTGAAGTTGTAGTTTCAAAATCAGGAGCTGTTGCAAAGCTTAATACTCCATTAGCATCAATTTCTAATACATCACCTGAGACTGAGAAGGTTAATGTGTCATCAGCATCAACATCAGTTGCTGTAATAGTAGCATCCGGTATAGCTGTTTGATTTTCAGCGATAGTGAATGCTGTTGTAGTTGAAGTAATAGTTGGTGCTTCGTTTACATTGGTTATTGTTACTGTAATTACTTGACTTGCTTCGTTAACACCATCACTTGCTACTGCTGTTATTGAGTATGAAGATTTGGTTTCAAAGTCAGGAGCTTCTTTAAATGTAATTTCACCGTTAGAGGAGTCGATTATAAATGCTAAAGCATCATCTCCAATAATACTGTATGTTAAAACATCACCATCTTCATCGGTAGCACTAACAGAACCAACAACTTGGGTAGAGTTTTCATTTAAATTAAATGTTTTAGATTTTTCTGCAAAACGTGGCCCAGTATCATTGTCAGAAATAGTTACTGTGAAAGAGGCTGCAAACGGAACAGCATTATTACCATCATGTACTATTTCTACCCTAAAGCTTTCACTGGACTCAATCAACTTATCATCAGTTATATTAATCTCAGCAATGGCACTTGAGGCTAATGCAGGAATGGTTATAGATCCTGAGCTTTGAGAAACAAAATCTGAACCATTGATAGCAGAGATATCAACAATATTGTAATCAATCTCAATAGGTTGTTCTGAAACGGTTTCTGCTAATACAACTTCAAATGTAAATACTCCAAAGCCCTCATCGATAGTTACATTTGATAGCGTTTTAAAGCTTGGTAAAGGGTCGGAATTTAAAATAGTAACAGTTCCAGAATTATTGGCTAATGTTGCATTAACTGGGTTTTCAAGTATGTAATTAAATGTCTCGTTACCCTCATAAACTCCATCATTGGACACAAGATAAACATCGAGCTCTTTAGAAGTTTCCCCTGGAGCAAATATAACTGATCCAGAAATATCATAAAAATCAGATGAATTAGCTGTTGCTGGTTCAGTTTTATATGAGACAGTTATCGGCTTACCTGAAGGTGTGTTTAATAATAAATTGATTTGTCCAGAAGCAGAATTCTCACTTATTAATAAATCACCAATGCTAATAGCAGGCTCTGCATCATTATCTGTTATGGTGGTTACGTTTACAGTGTTTTGTATCTCAGCATTGACAGGATCTATAAGAACTACTTGGAGAGTTTCATCAAATTCATCAAAAATATCATCAAGAGTGCTTATGTTAATAGACTTAGTTGTTTCACCAGCAGTAAATGTTATTGTTCCAGAAGTTGCCCCTTGATAGTCTTCATTGACTAAAGCTGAGTTATTTGGCCCATCTCTAATCTCATAATTCACAACAATTTCTTGAGACGAGGGTCCTGTTAATGTAACTGGTATTTGACCAGATTGCCCTTCAGTAATTGAGGCTGTGGGTGCTATATTTAGGCTTGGAGCAAAATCATCATCAATGATCTCAATAACCGTCTCTGCGGATGCTAATTTGTCAAAATCAGTCCCTGTAACATCTAAATAATTGATAACGAAATATTCATCTTCCTCATCCAATGCATCTTGAATAATCTCAAAAGATAATGATGCAGAAGTACTTCCTGCAGGAATTGTAATGACCCCAGCCTCTATGCTTGTGTCATACTCTCCAGCGCTTTGATAAATATCAACTCCATAATTTATAACTATGTCTGAAATAGAAGGTCTATCCAGGGTATAGAAAATTTCACTTGTACCAATATTCTCTGGAACACTTGTTCTAACAGGGAATGAGACTGATGGAGGTTCATCATCGTCTTCAATAGTTACAATGGCTTCTGCTCCAGGATCAACGTTTTCTAGCTCACCTAGTGTTAGTCTAAAGCTCTTATTGGGCTCATTTAAACTGTTATCAATTATTGGTATGGTTACTGTCTTTGTTAAGTCACCTGGATTGAAAGTAAAAATACCAGATTTTGCATAGTACTCAGTTCCAGCTAATGCAGTATCATCTTCGGTTGTGTAACCAACAAGTATACTTCTTCCTGATTGTTCTGATAGTTCGATTGTAACATCAACAGTTCCTATATTTTCTGCAACATTTACTGAATTTATTGAGACGGTTGGAGTTACATCATTATCAAAAACAGTAAACTTGGCCAAGCCATCATCTATATAATCTGCATTTGAATTAGTAATGAGTACCTCAAACTCCTCATCGTATTCATCTAATTCATCATCAACTATAGGCAAACTTATAAATTCACTAGTTTTTCCTGCAGTAATATTTATTGTATTTTGATCAACTATTTCGCCTGTTGCCTTATTAATAATTTGATATGCGACCTCTGTATCAGAAGCAGATGGGTTTGATAGATTAACTTCGATTAAGCCCTCGCCTGCTGACTCGTCTGCAGATCCATCCAAAACAGATACATTTAATGAATCGTTATCTCTTAAATTGATAGCCTTGGTTTGTTCTCCTAATACTGAATGCCTTAATACAAAATCAAAAGATTCGCTTTCTTCTTTTATATCATCATCAATGATGTCTATTTGGATAGTTTTTTCTGTTTCACCAGGATTAAAGATTATAGTTCCAGACTTACCAATATAATCTTCATCACCAGCCGAATTATTTCTTGTGAAATAATCATACTCAGCTGCTATTTCAGGAGCAAAGTCTAAGCTAATAAAGATTTCAAGCTTTTCTCCCTCTTTTGCAGGCAATACATTTATGGTTGCAGCTTGATCAACATCATTATCAAGAATTGTAATAGTTGTATTAGTTACTGGCGTTGATGCATTTACTGGATTAGAGATTCTAAAAGTTATTAATTCATCATTTTCTCTAACACCGTCATCAATAAAATCTAAGGTTATAAATTTGCTTATTTCTCCTGGATTAAAAGTAAGAGTTCCTGAATTAGCAACAAAGTCTTCACCGGCTACTGCAGTATTACCAATAAATTCATAATCTAAGCTTATGGTTTGTGTCTCTTCTGAGGTTAATGAAACAATTATTTCTGGATTAATACTCTCATCATATCTGCCAGCATTAATTATGATACTTGTAATATCATTATCAACAATCTCTACACTACCAGAACCATCTTCAATAACAGCATTAACAGGAGTTGATAATAAAATAGTAATAATCTCATTAGACTCATCTAGTTGATCATCAAGAATTTCAATGACTATTGTTTTACTAGTATCTCCTGCACTAAAGACTAAAGTTCCCGAAACAGGTGTATAGTCTTCTAAAGCTGATGCAGTGCTTTGAGTTGAAGTTTTATAATCTACTTCTACTTTTGCATCTGGAGTCGCTGACAATGATATAGTCAAGCTAGCTGAGCCAGCACTCTCATTTACACTGACATCAGAAATATTTATTTTAGCTACTGTTGTATTAATAAGTTGGGTTCTATAGGTTGAACTTCCAATCTGAACATTTTGTGCGTTATTAAGACTTATCTCGATGACTTCATTGGCTTCGATTAAATTATCTTCAAGGGATGTAACTACAAAACTAGCAGTCTGTGAGCCTGCCGGTATATTTACGGAGCCACTAGTTACAAGCACATCATTACTGCTTACACCTGAAACCTCATAATCAAAACTTATATCTTTTGCTGAAATTTTTGAAAGAGTGATAGCATATTCTGCATTTTGGCCCTCATTTATACTTACTGGCGCAACTAAAGAAATCGCAGGAGCAAGGTCACTATCAATGATTGTGACCTTTGCACTTTCATTAGCTATTGACGCATTCGATGGGTTTGAGATAACAACATTAAAACTCTCATCAAATTCATCAAGGGTATCAGCTAATATTGATAAAGTAACTGATTTGCTTGTTTCACCTGGATTAAATATTAATGTGTTTGAATATTCAGTATAGTCTATGCCTGATATTGCTGATCCATTTAGAGTGTCTACATCAACGCTAATAGTTTCACTTGATACATTTGATAAAGATACCGTTACATTAATAGAACCAACATCCTCCAACACTGATGCGTCTGTAATAGCTATAGTTGGTGGAAGGTCATCGTCTTCTATAACAATAGAAACAGTATCGTTAACGCTGGCAACTGCATTAATAATATTTCCTAAGCTTATATCAAAACTCTCTGATGCTTCTCTTATAGTGTCATTTACTAAGTCAATAGCAATAGTTTTCTGTATCTCGCCTGGGGCAAAAGTAATACTGCTTGAAACAGGAATAAAATCTTCTATTGCTTTGGCACTATTGGCTTCAAATGCTAAATAATCAACAGTAATTACTTTACCTGAGGCAGAACTAAGAGAAATAACAGCAGTTGCAGAATTAGATCCCTCTGAGGCATTAGATCCATTTATGGAAACAGTTGGTTCTTCATCGTTATCATCTAAGGCAATTTCAATAACTGAGGTTCCTAATTTAACATTAGTAGGGTTGCTTAATGAAACTGTAAAGTTTTCTCTATCTTCGTCAAGCGAATCATCAAGAGTAACTACGTTGATGGTTTTTATAGATTCACCTGCTGCAAAAGTTATGCTGCTGCTTTGCGAAGTATAGTCAATACCTGCTATAGCTGTTCCATTGTTGGTTGCATAATTAAAGCTGATATCTCTACCGGACTCTTCGCTAAGAGCAAATGAAATAGAAACTGTTTCGCCTTCTTCATTTATCTTGTTTGCTGCAGTAACAGTAGGCGTTTCATCATTATCAAAGATTCCAACTTGTATACTTGATTTAGATAATGTTGCATTTTGAGGATTTGATAGAGTCAAGGTTAATGATTTATCTTCTTCATCAAGCTGATCATCAATTGTTTTTATTGATATAACTCCATCAGTCTCTCCTGCTGAAATTAATAATGTACCACTCGAAGCCTCGTAGTCAGTACCTGCTTTTGCAGTAGCATCGGTAGTAACGTAATCTATAGCAATGTCCAGTTCAGAGACGTTGGATAGATTTACAGGTATTTCAACACTTTGACCTTCTGTAATACTTGCATTGTTAATAATAATATTTGGAACTCCATCATTATCTATAATTCTGAAAGCCTCAGTTAAAGTTGCGGCTGTTACATTTTCAAGGTTGGATACAGTAATATCAAAAGTTTCATTATCTTCATCAATTTCATCATCGATAATTGTTAACGATTGAGATACCGATAATTCTCCTGCAGGTATGGTTAATGTTGAAGAGATATTATTATAGTCAGCATCTGATGCAGTATCTGCAACTGAATTAACATCAAAAGTTATATCTTTTGCAGATACTTCTGAAATGCTAAATAACACATCAAAAGTTCCAACATTCTCATTAATATCTCTTCCTGAGAAAACTAAAACTGGAGCGTCATCATTATCAATAACTGATAGTGTATAACTGGTTTGAGTTTCATCTAGAAGATTTACTAAGTTAGAAAGCTGGATGCCTATAGTTTCATTAACTTCATCTATAGCGTCATCAATTGTTACTAATGTTACACTTGCAGAAGAACTGCCTGGGTTTATGGTAATAGATTCAGATAAAAGACTAAAATCAGTTCCAGAAATTGCAGACCCTGAAACAGATGCAACGTCAAAAGTTACGACTTTTTCTGATATAGAAGATAAATTAAAAGAAATGGTTGCAGATTCACCTTCAGTTATATCTGTTATAGAGGCTGATAATAATGGAGCGCTATCATTATCTAAAACTGTTATAGGTATTTCAGTAAGTTCAGTTGTTACGTTGTCAAGTGAAGATATTTGAACTGTAAAAGACTTGCTTTCAGTTTCATCTACTAAATCATCGAGCGTATTAATTTGAACTGATGCGCTAGTTTCACCAACCGGTATGGTAATTTCTTCAGAATTAAATTCGAACTCTTCTCCAGATACAGCAGTTCCAGCTATTGTAGTGTATCTAAATGATATTGGTTTTTCAGATGTGTTGCTTAAAACAAAATTAAGGGATACTGAATTACCTTCTACAAGAGATATATCGTTAGTATTAGATAAAGATAAAATAGGTGGGCTATCATTATCAATAATAGTTAAAGTGTGACTAGTAATAGATCCTAATTCAGCGTTTTGAAGATTAGTAATTGAAATTAAAAGTCTCTCGTCATCCTCATCAACAAGATCATCGATAGCCCTAAGAACTTCATTTGTTAAGCTTGTCTCATTTGGCAAAATAGAGATTTGGCTTGTAATAACTTCATAATCATCTGCTTCTGCATCTATAGTTGATATTTGTAAATCAAAAGTGACTTCTAACTCAGTGGCTCCTGATTTGCTAAAGTTTAATGCAAGCCCTTGCCCTTCAGTTCTTGAAGACAGGCTATCTGTGATTGATACAGAAGGTAAAGGGTCGTTATCTATAATTGTTATTTCAGCTTCAAGTCCTGAGCCAATATCAACAAGATTGGGTGTTGAGGTTTGATATATTTCTATCAATAAATTTTCATTTCCTTCATAGACATCATCATCATTAGTATTGATGTTAAAAGTAGCAACTGATAATCCAGCAGGAATCGTTACCTCAAGACCAGAAACTGTTTCATAGTCATCATTTGCTAAGGTGGCTGATCCATCACTAGATTTATATATAAAAGTTGTATCAGCTGAGGTCCTGCCTGATTGAGTAATGGTAAGAGTAGCAACGTCACCCTCATTAACGGTGACATCAGAAATACTTAATGTTGGCTTGGCCTCATCTTCAACAACGGTTACTTTGGTTGTATCATCAACAATGATTGCATTTGAAGCGTTAGATATCTTAAGTATAAATTCACCATCAACACCGCTATAAACATTGTTGTCTATTAGATTAATAGTAACTGATTTTGAGCTTTCACCTGGCTCAAAGTTTACAACTCCAGACTTGGCATTAAAAAGAGATGCGTTTTGATTGGTGCTTTGGGTTGCATAGTTAAAACTAATTCTTTTACCAGAGACTTGGCTGAGATTAAATTCAACAACTGCAGTGTTTGCATCCTCAGATACACTAAAATCATCAGATAAATTGATAGTTGGAGCATCATCATTATCTTCAATTAAAACATTTAGTATGCCGTTTGGTGCAGATTCAGAGCTTGCTATAACAGTATTTACAGGACTTAAAGCAATAACATTAAAGACCTCGTTAACTTCATCAATATCATCATCAATAATTGAAACTGTGACTGCTTTATTTGTCTCACCAGGGGCAAAAGTAACAGTTTCGTTTAGCGTACTATAATCAAGGCCTGCAATAGCTTGAACATCTGTGTTTTGAAGATTAATACTTACTGTTTTTCCAGACTCTGCTGCTAAAGTAACGTTAATATCAAGAGTATCTCCTTCAACAACATTATTACTACCAGATATACGAACGCTTGGGGCATCATCATTATCTTCAATAGAAACAACTGCTGCACTTTCTTGAACTGCACCTTGAGAGGCTCCGGTTAGGGATATAGAAAAGCTTTCTTCATTTTCATCTAAATTATCATCAATAATCGATACGTTAATAGTTTTTTCTGTTTCGTTAGCTGCAAAAACAACAGAATCATTAACTGCAACATAGTCCAATTCTGCAAGCGCTGATCCATCAGCCGTTGCATAATCGACTGAAATACTCATTTGGGCTGAATTAGTTTTTGTAATAGTTAGGGTAGCTGTGCCATCTTCCTCATTTACAGCTGCTCCAGTTAATCCAAAATTGGGAGCACTATCATCGTCAGAAATTGTTACTGAGGTCGTGTTATTAAGCAAATTGCCAAATAAAGGATTAGCCAATGTAAAATTAATATCAAAGGACTCCTCGATCTCATAAATATCGTTATCGAGGATGTCAATATTTAAAGTCTTGTTTATTTCACCAGGGACAAATGCAATAACTCCTGTTGATTCTGTATAGTCACTTCCAGATTCTGCACTATCATCTGCAGTAAAATAATTTAAAGTAACTTCTTGGTTAAAAGGATTTGAAAGCTCGATAGATATTGATGCTGAGCCAGAAGACTCTGAAACATTTGCACCAGATATAGTAATATCAGGTATTCTAGGAGCTTCATCATCACTAAAAATTTCATCGATAAGTAAAAATAATCCAGCTCCTGAAAGAACTTTTTGAATTAGGCTAAGCTCGGAGTAAATATTTTTAAGACGAGTTATATAACCTGAAGATGAATTAGCATTAGGGTCTATCTCTCCATCTTCAATTTTTTTCTCAATAGCATTCTTTTCTTCAATAAGACTAATGGCTTTTTCTTTTATTGCATTATTAGAAAGAGAGTTGAGGTTTTGGTTATATTCTTCTAATTGAATCTTAGTGTACGTTTTCTCATCATCATAGCTGGAGATATCATTGGAGAATGATAGAGGAGATAGGGTCAGCAATGCCACTGACACAAATGTAATGAACAATCTCATACTCATAAAAAAAGAGATAACCTATGTTTTATATATAAACATGTAATTTTAAACACTTTATCTCTATAAGTCATCTTTATTATTTTATATATTGTAAAAAATATTTCACGCTTTTTTTAAAATACTATTTTTTTAGCGCTGAATCTCACTAATAATATGGCTTAAATTTTAATAAAAGGTCATGGAGAGTATTCTTTCGATTTAATTTTGCCCCAGGATCTTTGGTTAGAGGCCTCCAAGTATAGTTAATAAAATTGCCGTATATTGGGATATTAAAAAATATGCCTTTATCAAAGGTGCCCTCTCCAAATTGCTCAGTGGTTACATCTGTAAATGAGGCAAAGACTCCAAACTCCATGCCATTTAAATACTTTCTAGACATCTCAAAAGTGGTTCCTTTATCGCCTGCTAGATACTCGCCAGTTGAGATTTTTAAATCAAATGGAATGATATTAGTATTTCTGTAATAGTAATTAATTGAGCTCACTGTATTTGTATAATCTAGTGTTCCAAATTTCATCATGTAATCTCTTTTTTGAACCTCAAAAACTTCAAAACCTATGCCATAGTTAGCATCTTGTTTAAAATAAAGATACTCGAAACCATAACCCATAAACATATCTTCTAAAATGCCAGCAGTGATCATAATATGATGGTCTTTTTTGGGCGTTACATGATAATCAAACTGGGCTCTTCCGATAATAATACCCTCATCAATATTTCGAAGATAATCTTTAACATCAGACCTTACTTGAGCTGGAAAGGTATCTACAGGAGGAATCGTTAAATCATCAAAGTTATCATCTATAGAGAACTTAAGATTTGAGGTAAAAAAGAAGTTATCTCTGATAATATATTCGCTGTCATTTTCTAATAATAACGACCACTTAAAAAACCCTTCTCTAGCTGCAAAAAATGGTCTAATTTTAAAGCTAGTATTGGTATTAAAGCTTTGACTTGCTTTTCTTTGATAAATTAGTTCAGCATTTTTCAGTGATTCTTCATCAAATTCAGATACTCCTTTAAGGCTTGCAATTTTTAGCTCTTTTTTAATTTCTTTATCAAGCCCAGCATCATAGGCTGAGAAATCTATGATTTGTTCTATAATATCCAAGCTTGGATGAGCGAATTGAGTCAGCTCAAGTCCAATAAAATCAGGAGTTTCAATAATTTTATCAACTCCTATGCTGTTAGCGTTAAGGTTTTTAATTAGTTTTGTATATTTATTATCGCCTTCGCTGGGAGATGCTTTTTTTGGTTTGTATTCTTTAGCTGAAGTTAAAGGGTTATTTTTATAGATAAATTTTAAAGAAGTAAAATTACCTCTTTCACTTGAAAACCCTATCGTAAAATTATTATTAATTTTGTAATCAAAGCCAAATGAAAAATCTTCCTCTGGTACTTGGTAACCAACTAATCCTGGTGTCAGAGTAGAGTCGTATTCTAATTTAAAAAGCAGGTTACTATTAAATGAGTGTGATATACCAAAAAAGGGTGAGATTGTTTTTCCTGAGAAATAACGACCTGGCTGAAACTGTCCACCCTTATCTTCAGTACCAGAAGGTCTTTGATTAAATCCGTCGTAAATATATCCCAGTGGATTCTTAAAGCTATTATCTGAACCGTTTAAAGTCCCCCAACCAATCCCAAAATGAAAATCTGTTCTATTAATGCCATAGCTTCCAACTATATATTCTGAGCTATAAAATCCCGTCCCTGCAATATCATTAATGCCAATTGCAATTGCTGGCCATAAACCTTCTTCTTTTAATCTTAACTTGAAATTAAAGCCCTTATCCTTATAATCCTGCTGACAAACCTTGTCAAAAGCTTGACCGCAATATGGCTTATCTTGAATATTGGTATAAAAAAAGGATGCTTCCATCCAATCGTAAGGGAAGGAGGTCATGGTTATTTTTTGATCCGGAGTTCCGTCATAAAAAGTTATACCGTGTGACGCCTCTTCATAAAACCTAGCACTAGGCATATTTATAAGACCAATAACTCCATGATTGTTGAAGGAATTATATTCAAAACTATCTGCAAAAAGAGTAGCCACTCTTAAAGATAGAATGCAAAGCAAAATACTCGAAAGGTATAAAGCTTGCCTCATCCAAAACCTCTTAGTTTGTTGATAAATTATCTAATGCTGCTGCAGAAAATGCTAAATCTGAAAGAATTGAGGTTACAGGAACCAAAGCTTTTATTACTGGAGAATCAGAGATAATCTTCCTAGGTACAACGATAGTATCTCCAGGTTCAAGCAAAATATTTTGAGTGAAAATATTTCTTTTAGCTCTTTGAACAATACCATTTGCCTTAATAACATAAACTTTTTGTTTATCTGCATAATCTTGAAAACCTCCTGCTTTTGCAATTGCAGATTTAACATTTAATTTTTTTGAAAACTCAAAAGCTGTAGGGTTTAATACTTCTCCTAGAACATTAATAGTATTTGGCTTTTTAACTACTCTTAACGTATCTCCATCAAATAATAATGTATTAATTGAAGATGAGGATTGGGGGAAGAAATTTCCAGCTATTCTTCCAAGATTTTCTGGCTCTATTGTCTCTGCAAGTGCTCTGATGATATTAATATCACCGATATCTTCTCCTTTTTGAGTGCTAGCTAAAAGAGCTTTATTTAAATCCTCTTCGCTCTTTTTAATAGCATTTAACTGTTGATCTCTGACGCTTTGTCTGGTAAATATAATGCCTTCTAAGAAAGCTTCTTTTTTAAAATTACCAACTAAATTATAGAGATCTTGGATAGTGCTATCTGATTGAAGTGTATATGTCCCAGGGAAGTCAACTGCTCCAGTAATAGTAACTGAAATTAAATCATTCACTGGAGATCTGAATGAAATAGTGTGATATTTCACAGCGCTTAATAGCATATTTTTATAATCATCTACTAATACAATATCTTCCAAAGGACTAATATAGGTTGCAACTTCATCCACAGTACTCATGTCAAGACCAAGTAAATCTACGAATGAAATAACAGAAAACCTACCGTAAACAGGGAGTTCATAGGACAATGATTGATGATTTACTCTTAATGCATAGTCATTTATAAGGTCCTGTGTCATATCGCTGACTGTATAATTTCTTGTTTTAATATTAGCAAAAAATATTTTAGAATTAGGTAACAATTTAATAGAACGATAAGTGTTGGGGTCATTTAAATTAAATAGCGTAGATGATTTAATTAAGTTGTCATCATCGAACTGCTCTATTACTGCTAGCCAGGGGTAGACGTCTATAAACTCAAGATTATTAATCAGATCTTCTAACCTTTCATTTTCGCTAAGAGAGTAAAACCCTGGTTCTTTCACAGCACCAAGCACTTGAATATCAGATTTATCTTCACTAAGATAATTAAAAACATTTATAGATAAAGCATTCGTTAGGCTTTGATTTAGACTGCTTACATTCTTTTTTACTATCTGAGATTGTTTTAAATCTAAAAAGGATATTGAAATGTTAGTTTTGTTTGCTGTTTGGTTAAAGCCAAGAGCAAAGTCTACAATATCCTCTAAGGTTTCCCCCTCTAAAATTTCGTATATAGCAGGCCTTTTAACTGCACCGCTTATTTCAACAAACTTCGATGCTGCATCAATTAATAAGGTGTCACCAGCTTCTAGAGTTAAGTCTTTAGACCTATCTCCTTTAATAAGAAGATCGTAAAGATCAAACGAGAGGACTACTTTGTTATTTCTTATTAATTTTATATCTCTTAGGGAGCCAATTTCAGAGACGCCTCCAGAATATGCTAATGCGCTGGTAATAGTGCTAAAGGGATTAATGAGATAAGTTCCAGGTGTTTTTACTGCACCAACAATAGTAATCTTTTTAGCACTTAAATTTTGCATAGATACGTCAATATTGACGCCAATGTAAGATTGCTCAATAAGCTGTGATAATTTATCTTTAACTTCTTGCAAACTTAAGCCGACAACAGAAATAGCGCCAAGCTCAGGAAATAGAATTGTGCCATCTAGCTTTACATTTAAGTTAAATATAGCGTCTTTTGAACCTGATAAAATAACTGTGAATTGGTCTCTTAATGAAATTTTATAATCGTTAGGTAAAGGGAGATCTCCAACCGCTGTCAAAGAAGTTGGTGTTGATGAAAAGAAATCATAACCATATTTTTTTCCAGAAATTATATTCGCATCTTCCATAGATTTATTCATTTCTAAAGATTCATCTATAACCGGCAGCTCTTCAACTGATTTATCTGTAGAATTCTTTCCTGCATATGCATCTTTTGCCATCTCAATTTGTTCTGGACTAAGTTGCGATAAAATTGATGGATCTATGGCTTGGCCATGAACGTTAAAAGAAAAGAAAAAGAAAAGTAGGTAAAGAAGATTGTAATTTTTCATAAGTAATATGTATTTTAATAATTTATTTTACATTTATTTAAATTTTATAGTAGTAAATTTCATCGATTTTTAATTGAGTCCTGGGACTGAAACGCTATCTAAATCAATAATTGGCTTTAAAAGCCTGTTAACACTATTTTGAATTTCGTCATCAGACAAGGTGTTAATATTAGATTGAAATATCAACCTTATACCAACCTTAATCTCGTTAAGTTTTTTATTTTCATAGAAATCAAAGATAAAAGAATCTCTAAGATTTTTATCATTTAAATTTGACAGGAGACTAATCACTGAGTCATATTGTTTAAAGTCTTTTATAGAGAAAGAAAAATCTCTTATGCTAGAAGGAAATTCAGAGACTGGTTGATATTTGATAAAATTACTCTGATCCAGTCCTGATTCTGCTTCTTTAAGTAAATGTTCGGGTATTTTGTCTATTGCTATTTCTATATAAAAAATTCTGTCTTTCTTTTTTGTTTTTAGCTCTGTTCTGGAGATTTCTTCAATATCAAATGCTTGATTAGTAGAATCTTGGTTTAATAATTCACTTAAATATGCATGATCTAATTTCTTGGAAAAATCTAAATAATTATAACCTCTTCTGCCGCTAACAATAATACCAAGTCTTTTTTCTTCTTTAATATTATTATTTTTTGAATACAAATCGCTAATTTCAAAAAGTTTAATCGAGTCTTTTTGCCTTCTTTCATTATATAAAAGATTGTCTATCAGTGAGTCTTTAAGAGAGATTCTAAGGTAACTTCTATTTGAGTCTAATGGATTATCTATTGATATAGATTCGTTATCTTTATCTTTTGTAAATGGAAAATTTATAACCTCTGAAAAGCCATTTTTAATTAAATAGTTTTTTAGCCTCTTAACATTAACAAAGCCTTCATCTGTCTTTTTAGAAATTTCTACAGGCTTACTTTCTATGTTGTTATAGCCAATTATTCTTGCAATCTCTTCAGCCAAATCGTTTTGAGATGAAATATCATGCCTATGAGAAGGAACAACAATTTCTTTTTCAATGCCAAAATCAAGCTTGCTTAAATATGACAAATACTCTTTTTCTTCTATATCGATGCCTAAAATTTTATTAATTTTTTTTACATTAATAGGAATACTATTCTGTTGAGCTTGGGTCTCTTCAAATTTTTGAATCTTAATACTTCTTATTTTCGCATGATCATTTACTATTTCAATAAATCTTCTAAGCACCTTTTCTTGTGCTTGAATATCAACACCTCTTTCAAATTTGTGTGCTGCATCAGAAGTAAGATTATATTTAACACTTTTGCCTATAATTACCTCAGGTGTGAAATAGGCACACTCAACCAGTGCTTTTTTTGTGTTTGTTGAACAGGCTGTTGACGCCCCTCCCATAACACCAGCAAGACTTATGATTTCATTGTTAATTAAAAATATGCAATTTTTATCTTTAAGTTTGATATCTGAACCTAGAAGAGTCTTAAAAGATTCATCGCAATTTCTATTTTCAAAAATTAATTGATGGTTAATAGTATTTGCATCAAAGCAATGGGTTGGCTGACCTAATTCATAAGAAACATAATTTGAAATATCCGTAAAGAGATTTGTTTTATTATTACCGAGTAAAGAAAAATAATTTCCCAGATATGGCTTGTAGGTATTTATGCTGCCTTCGATCTCTATTTCTAAAAAGCTTATTTTAGGACAGGCATCAGGTGATAGATTTTTAAAATTTAAATTAAGGGACTCAATATCTCCCTCAAATATTTTAAAGGGTTCTGCTTTTCCAAAAAAAATATTAAGGTCTCTTGCTAACCCGTTTAATGATAAACAGTCCCCTCTATTGGGAGTTAACTCCATATCGAAAACATCTCCATCAATTTCATGCTCATGACCAAGCTGGAAAAGTTTTTCTGATAGCAATTCTTTAGCAGGTTTTTCAGCTAAAAAATTTAATAAATCTTGATAGATGAATTTCATTTAAATTGACTCAAAAAATCTAAATTTGATTTATAAAAATCTCTTATATCATTAACTCCATATTGAAGCATAGCTATTCTCTCGACGCCAAGACCAAAAGCAAGTCCGCTATATTTTTCTGAATCAATATTGCAGTTATTTAAGACTAATGGGTTAACAATACCGCAACCAAGAATTTCAAGCCATTTTCCATTTTCTGAGAGAATGTCAACCTCGGCAGATGGCTCTGTAAAAGGAAAATATGATGGGCGAAATCTTATCTCAACATCTTTTCCAAACAAATTATGGAGGATTTGATGAATTAAATCTTTTAAATTTGCAAAAG
>Ga0115558_1001259_pt1 | contig 15569 bp, 10 predicted proteins | sample COGITO_mtgs_1104_4_FD_87279 | JGI IMG/M metagenome (GOLD analysis project Ga0115558, IMG submission 87279) | Pelagic marine microbial communities from North Sea - COGITO_mtgs_110426 | ecosystem: Environmental > Aquatic > Marine > Epipelagic | place: Germany:Helgoland, sampling site Kabeltonne... | reverse complement strand
GATTGATAAAAACTATTTTTAGAATGGACCGTATCCATCTCATGGGGGTTAATTTTTTTTAAATAAGCGATAGGTTTAAGCTCTCCAGGACTCAAGCGGTTATTCCCATCAGGATCTTCAAAAGACCGAATATCATAAATCTTATTTTTGCTAATATGTTCAAACCTGAAAAAGCCGGAATCATTTGTTCTCGTGGAATATAATGCAGGCTTAAATACAGCAGAGTCATTTGATGATTTTTCAGGATATAAGCAAACAGCAACATCTTTACGAGGGAGCCCCGTCCATGGATCTATTATTTGACCCAACACCTCACCAGAATCTAACGAAGGGCCTGTAGAAAACACCCATTGAATTCCTTTAATTACATTTCCCTCGTGTAGATCACTAATTGCAGCTCCCCATTGTAAAACATAAGTAGAATTTGGGATAAGATCACCTTCCCAAGAAATGATAAAGGATTTTCCACGAGTTTCAAATTTTGAACTTTGTGGAAGAGGAGGTGATGAATTAATATTCTGAGATGGAGACTTTAGGACAAAATATTCGTCAAAGGTCCAAATTAATTTATTGGCTTGGACATTTGTTCCTGATTGAGGGACGCTGCTAAATATAATTTTAGGGGGCTCCGTATCTCTGGCTCCGCCATCCGGGGCAGCAGGAAGCGCGCAGGAGGTAAATATAGAAATTGATGTGCAGGATATAATGATAAATGAGTAAACGGATAGTTGTATTGCCGATTTTTTATTCATTTTTACAATTCCATTAGATTCTAAAAATTAGATATAAAGAAATACTTTTGGAAGCTGAAAATATTATACTTCAAAATAGTTTTCCATTATGAAACAAATTTACGCACTTTGCTTCTTAATTATGGCCTTAAGCCATAGTGTCAGTTCTCAAACTTATTGTACAACTGGTCTTTATACAACGGGCTGTACTGTGGGAGACAATCTTGATGATGTCACGTTAAATAACATAGTTCAAACTGCCACGGGTTGCTCAACCAATGGCTATGGGGATTACACTACGGATACGGTGCAAATTCAACAGACTGCTCAATTAGTTTTGTCTGTTACTTCAGGATATTCAAGTCAGTGGTATGCTATTTGGATTGATAATAACGACGATGGAGATTTTGATGACGCAGGAGAGCATCTTTGGTCAGCATCTCAATCAGGGCCAAGTGCAAATGTTGTTTATGCGGAAAATATAGTCATTCCTATGACTATATCTCAAGGAACACACAGGATGCGCTTAAGGTGTAAATGGAGCGGAAGCGCCTTACTCGCAACAGAGTCATGCTCTTCATTTACATATGGAGAGGTTCATGATTACACAGTACATGTAGGAGCACCTCCCGTTTGCCCTCAGCCCTATTATCTAACACCAGGTGCCAAGACAGACACTTCATTGTCTTTTTCTTACACAGCAAGTGGTTCTTCTTTCGATATTGAATATGGCCCTGCAGGATTTACCCAAGGAACGGGTACAGTTGTTAATGATACCTCAACTTCTCCCACAGTTTCAGGATTAACTCCTAATACTTGTTATGATTTTTATGTACGATCTAATTGCTCTTTGGCGGGAAATGGATACTCTTTGTGGAGTGGCCCGATAGAATTATGCACTCCTTGCGTTACCCAAAGTTTACCGATCTCTGAAAACTTCACTTCTTGGCCTCCAAATTGCTTCATTTTAACTGGAGGCACACAACAATGGGACCAAGATGCTAATGCAGCCCATGCTGATATGGGGGGAGCATGGCAGTCTAATGGTATAGGTTACTTAACTACAGCTCCCGTCAATTTAAATTCTCTTGCTCGGGTGAAGTTTAAGTGGTCACATAACGGGGGATCTTCAGCAGAGAGACTAGCCTTGTTGGCTCGTATTTCGGGCTCCACGGCATGGGATACTTTGTGGGATGTTCAGGGATCTAATTTTGACTCTCAAGACGGAGCAACTTGGAACGCCCCAGGAACTTACAAATCCGAAATGCTAAACCTAGACTCTTCAACCTATTATGGCGTTAATGCAGAATTTCGTTTTGTTGGTTGGTCTGCTTGGTCAAGTGATGCATGGCTTGATGACTTAATTATTGAACAGCAGCCATCATGTCCCGAGCCTACTACGCTTGGAGTATCTTCTATTTCTGATACATCAGCAACTCTAAGTTGGAATTCTGCAGGTTCGAATTTCGTTGTTCAATGGGGACCTGTCGGTTTCACAGTTGGAACGGGGAATTTGGATACGGCAAATTCATCTAACCACCTTATTTCTGGTTTGTCTGCAAATCAGAGTTATCAATATTATGTAATGCGAAACTGCACAGGTCAGGGAAATGGTAATTCTATTTGGACGGGCCCACATACGTTCACTACTCTTTGTTCCCCATTTAGTGCTGCTTTGGGATATTATGAGAATTGGGATTCCTATGTTGATGGAGATAGCCCGGCATGCTGGTCCATAACTGGATCAGGATCAGGATATACTGCTGAAGTACAATTACCAAGCTCCTTTCAGACTACTGCCTACTCGGCACCGAATTATATCAGCATATACAATTCAAATTCTTCAAATGTGACATTTATTTCGCCTTTATTGTCGGATTTAGATCAAAACAATTCACAAATTCGAATGCGGTTGGCAAAGAGTTCATCTTTTGCTAATTCTAAATTAATCGTAGGAACGATGTCCTCTCCCGGATCTTTATCCAGCTTTACTCCTGTTGACACTATAGATTTAACAACTACGTTTGATGAATACACCGTTGCCTTTCCTACTGTAACACCAGGCCATTCTCATGTTGCACTGAGACTTTTACAAAGTCTCTATTATTATGTATACCTAGATGATTTCAATTTTGAAACTCAGCCAACATGTCTTCCTGCTCAAAATGTCTCTGCAGCCCCCGGAGCTACAACGGCGGCAATTGCATGGGCACACGGTGACCCAACGACAACAGGTTCTTATGTAGCATGGGGCCCTTCAGGTTTTAATCCTGGAACGGGATCTGTTTCTAACTCAGTATTGGTGACTGGGAATACTTATAGCATTTCAGGATTAACCCCATCGACTACATATACCGTATGGGTAGCGGATAGTTGTGGCACCGGTAATATTGGCCCATGGCAAGGTCCCGTATCATTTACAACCGCTTGCTTGGCCGCGACACTTCCATACTCAGAAGATTTTAATGCCACATCATTGGCCTGTTGGGACCCCTCTGGGGGGACAAGGCAGTTTGCTCCGTATGCCCTAGCAGCAGGAGGCAATGCAATGGAGGGTGGCTATTGGAGTTGGACCAATGGAAATTATGCTCTTTTAACTTCTCGCCCAATAACTATTTCAGCTTTAGCTCAGGTGTCTTTCGATTGGTCACATAGTGGTCAATATATTGCCAGTTATCCTAATGATCAATTATTACTTCTTGCGCGTCCAGTATCATCGACTTCATGGGACACAATTGTTAATTTAATTGGAACCAATTTTTCAAGTCCAGGAGCTGGAACTACAACTCCAGGAACATTTATTAATGAACTTCAGTATTTACCCGGTTCATACATTGGAACTGATGTCGTTTTTCAAATTGTTGGAAATTCGGGATACGGTCCAGATGTATTTTTTGATAATTTCTATGTAGAAGCAGTTCCGTCATGCCCTGATCCAACCCCTTATTCTGGATCAGTTAGTAACTCAACAGCAGATATTTCTTGGACCAGCGCTAGCCCACCTCAAGGTTCATCCGTAATGTGGGGACCTGCAGGATTTTATACGGGGACTGGAGCGAGTACCGGAATAGTTGCACACAATGTTACTTCAGCTCATACTATTTCTGGGTTGACCCCTAACACTGCTTATGATGTTTATGTCCGTGACTCTTGTGGTCCAACTGATTTATCTGGTTGGGCAGGCCCGGTTACGATTCAAACCTTATGTTCAGTTTATAGCACTCCGTATTTAGAAAATTTTGATGCTGTACCTCTCACTTGTTGGACTCCATCAGGTTCACGACAGTTCTCATCTTATTCAATGGGAGCAGGCTATGCAATGCGAGGTAATTTTTGGTCATGGTCTTCTGGAACGGCCGAATTAACATCACCACCAGTGACAATTTCTTCAGCTGCCCAAGTTTCATTTGAATGGAGCCATCAATTTAGTACCTCTTACCCTACTGACCAGCTTGTTTTACTTGTCCGCCCTACTACGTCGACCTCTTGGGACACCCTGGCTAGCCTAGTAGGCCAGTCCTTTGATTCACCTGGTTCACAGTATACTTCTCCCGGGACATTTATCGCTGAAACAAATTCTCTTCCATCTTCTTATTTGGGTCAAGATGTTGTATTCCGTTTTGACGGAATTTCTGGATATGGTCCTGATGTCTTTTTTGATAATTTCTTCGTCAGCGGTCAATGTTCAGCGCCAACGAATGTCAGTATTTCTAATAACGACTGCATAACTGCTGACTTAAATTGGTCATCATCGGGCCAGCAGGTTGGTTCAATAATAGAATATGGTCCTGTCGGCTTTACTATTGGCCAAGGACTTAGTATTTTTCATGCTGGATCTGCTTTATCTACGATGAAAATCATTACCGGATTGACTCCAGGAACGACTTATGACTTTTATGTTCGTGATTCATGTTCAGGTTCGCTTTCAAATTGGTCAAATTCTATTTCACACACAACAGCTTCCTCTCCTCTTCCAACAGTTAGTCCATCCTATACAGTTACTTCTCTAAACCCTGTAACGATGGATTTTATTTCTGGAGCTTCAGGTCAAGATAGTACGGGCTGGCTCTTTACGGACGGAACAGGATTTACAACAGCTACGGGTGATTCCGTGACTCATGTATTTAGTAATAATGGAGGTGCAGAAGTTGCAATAGTCTACGCTAAAAATGAATGTGGAATCATTACTGATACTTTGAATTTCACAGTTGGACTAGAAGATTTGAGTATGACTAATTTCAGACTATATCCAAATCCCACCATGGGTAAATTTGATATTGAATTTGAGATCGGGGCTTCCAGTAATCTTCAGTTTAGAATAATGAACTTAACTGGGAATCTTATTCTTGATAATAATGAATATCATCAGAGTGGGCGAGTCAAAAAATCTTTTGATCTGCGTAACCTATCTGCTGGCATTTACATGTTAGAGATGAAGTCAGACATGGGGGTTAAGACAACTCGGTTTGTCATTGACAACTAAGAGGTTAATGACTATATTCTTTTAATTGATAGAAATTGTACATTTGTCTTTAAATTAAGTAAGCCTCATGAGTCAAGAATTATCCCAAAACCGTCAGCGCACGATAACGATATTGTTGGTTGTATTGCTTGCCCTTGTTGGGGCGTTATCATATTTTGCGTTTGATCAATCATCAAGCATTGACGATTTAGAGCAGGAAAAAGCCGTTCTAATAACACAACTTGAAGACTATAAAAGAGACCTAAATTCGCAATCTAGTGCTAATGACTCCTTAAGTTCATTTATCTCTCAAGAGACCGCAAGGCTTAATGAAATGATTTCTAAGATTGAAAGAGTGAATTCCGCATCTAGATCTCAAATCAAATCATTGAGAAATCAGGTGTTTTCGCTGCGTAAACATATTTCTAATTTAACTGAAGATATTGATTCTATAAATCAAGAATTATTAGCAGTTGTAGAAGTTAAAGACTCAATATTATCAGATCTTGAAGATGAAGTTGTCAAAAGTAATACTCTGGCTAAAAAGGTAGAAAAAGGAGCTAAATTGCAGCTGAGTAGTTTTGAGGCAAGTGCCTACAAGCTAAATGGTAAAGGCATTGAGAAAGCTACAAATTCTTCTAATCGCGCCAACAGAGTTAAAGCCTGCATGACAATATCTAAAAACACCTTAGCGGTCAAAGGAGAGCGAACATTATATCTGAGAATCAATACTCCGGATCGCCGTGTTCTGGCTGCAAGTACGGATGAAAAAACCATGTGGGTCAATGGGGAAAAAATCATATACTCTTCATCTCAAGTGATTAATTTCAATGGACAGCCAACAGGATGTTGTCTGTCTTTTGATGTTAAAACAGCGTTATCAAGCGGATCATATACTTTAGCGGTTTATACCTCCAATGAAAAAATTGGAGAAGCGCGTTTGACTCTCGAATAATTCAATGCGAATCATTAGCCTTAACGGTAATGGTATTCGCGCCTGTGTAAAAAAAGGAATGGTCCGCTGGTGGGAATCTACAGATGCGGATCTTCTTCTTTTTCAGGAAGTTCGTTACGATGATTTTGAGGCTATTGATAATTTATTCTCAGAGTATTGGGTAAGTTTATTTTCTGCAATAAAAAAAGGATACAGTGGCGTTTTGGCAATAGCTAAGAAGCCACCATTAAATGTTGTTCTTGGGATGGGAGAAAGTAAATGGGACGATGAGGCAAGAGTAATGCTACTAGAATACTCAGAAGTTGTCATAGTCAATGCATATTTCCCTAGTGGAGCGCTCAGTAATAAACGTCAGTCGTATAAGCTAGAGTTTTTAAAAGCATTTAAGGCTTATATAGATGATTTAGGCAAGCGGTATTTAAATATAATTATAGCTGCAGACTGGAATATTTGTCATCGAGAAATTGATATTCACGACCCTAAAAGACTTTCGGGGAAACCTGGATTCACAAGAGAGGAAAGGAGCTGGTTGGATAGTTTAGAAAAAGAAGGCTGGAAGGACGCATTTCGAATATTCAATTCTGATCCAAAGAACTTTACATGGTGGAGCTATCAATCGGATAGTCGTGAAAGAAATGTAGGTTGGCGTATTGATGGATTTTGGTTAAGTCCTTCAGCGAGTAAAACAGCAAAGCTGTGTATTCACCTAGATGACATGAAATTAAGTGACCATTGTCCAGTTCTTTTAGAATGGGGATTGCCAATTACCTTTACATCAAATTGAAGTTTTCTGATATGTTACAAAATCTAGTGAAAAGAATATTGTTAAACGGTTTTCTTTTAATTGCCACTTTATCCTGTGTTTCTCCAAAAGTCCATTCTGAGCTGCAGGAGTTGTACAACTCCGTTGTTGATGAAAATCAAATTTTAAAGAGTACAACAGATAGGGCTGAAACTAATCTAAAAGAAATTTCATCAGACGTGAAAGTGATGAGAAACGCATTAGAAACTTTAATTACCGATTCAATTGCTAAAGGCAGGAAGTATCGCAAACTAAAAAAGTCATTTGATGATTTAAATGCTAATTATCAGTATGCAATGAATAATAATAGCTCATTGGTGGCAGCTAATTTAAGAGAGAATAAAATAATGCTTGAGCAAATGGAATCTTTAGCTAAAAAGTTGGGAGCCAAAGAAGATTCACTAAAGTTGGAACAATCTCGTCTTATCAATCTTGAATTAGCATTGCAATCAAGAGAAAGACGAGTGAATGAGTTAGAGTCATTGATTGCACGAAAAGACTCAACTGCGCAATACTTTAGAAAACGGATTGGAAACGCCTTATTAGGATTTGAGAACAGGGGTCTTACTGTTAGTATGAAAAATGGCCAAGTATATGTAAGTCTAGATAATAGGCTAATGTTTGCTTCAGGTAAATGGGAAATTCAGCTAGATGGAGTTTCTGCATTACAAAAATTAGCACAGGTATTAGGAGAGAACAAAGACCTCAATATTGCTGTAGAAGGACATACAGATGATGATGCTTATTATGGGAAAGGACAGGTTCGAGATAATTGGGATCTTTCTGTAATGAGGGCTACTTCGGTGGTGAAAATACTTATTGAAAAAGGCGTAGCAGCAAAACAGATTCAGGCGACCGGGCGCGGAGAATTTATGCCAATTGTTGCAAACAATAACGCTGACAATAAAGCAAAAAATCGAAGGACGGAGATAATCATTACTCCGGACTTAGGTGAAATTGCTGATCTTATCTCAAAATAGTTTTTATCCAAAAAGAGATGTAACTAACTGTTCCATTATTTTAATCGTGATACAGTTTTTAGCAGGAGAATGGTTTTTTGAATCTGATTGCTCAGCATAAAAAATCGTTTCAAAACCGATTTTTTTGCCTTCTCTTATTCTTTGTTCTATCCTATTAACGGGCCGAATTTCACCATTTAAACCAACCTCTCCAGCAAATGCCATCCCTTGGGGAATTGGTATGTCAGAATTACTTGATAAAATCGCAGCACATACAGCTAGATCCAGAGCTGGGTCTTCAATACGCATCCCTCCAGTAATATTTAAAAACACATCTTTTGACCCTAATCGGAAGCCACATCGTTTTTCTAGAACTGCTAGAAGCATATTCAACCTTCTAGTGTCAAATCCCGTACAAGATCTTTGCGGAGTCCCGTAAACAGCCGGACTAACAAGGGCTTGAACTTCGACAAGTAATGGCTGTGTACCCTCGCAGGCAATTCCTATTGCTGAACCACTTCTTCCCTCTTCTCTTTGGCTCAATAATACACCACCTGGGTTTGTAATTCCATTGAGCCCTTTATTATTCATTTGATAGACTCCTAGCTCTTGAGTGCTGCCAAAACGATTTTTCAAAGAACGAAGAATTCTATATAAGTGATGCCGGTCGCCTTCAAATTGAAGCACCACATCAACCATATGCTCTAATATTTTTGGCCCAGCGAGACCTCCATCTTTAGTTATATGGCCAACAAGTATGACTGGAACATGTCTTGATTTTGAGTATCGTAAGAACTCCGATGTAGCTTCTTTGATCTGAGAAACAGAGCCTGCTGCAGAGTCGAGGTTAGGTGTATGCGCTGTTTGGATGGAATCAATTATTAATAAATCAGGAGATACTTTTTCTGCAGCTTCTAATATTTTTGTTGTTGAGACCTCAGCTAAAACATGGCATTTATCATCTTCTATACCAATTCGTTCGGCCCTCATTTTTATCTGTTGAAGACTTTCTTCACCACTAACATAAAGTACATTTTTACCTTTTTTAATTGCTATTTGGAGAAGTAAAGTCGACTTTCCAATACCTGGCTCTCCTCCCAACAGACATAGACTTCCTGGGACTATTCCACCGCCAAGGACCCGATCAAACTCAATGTCTCCAGTTGTATTTCGGTTTACTTTTAGGCTATCTATTTGTGAAATTGCTATTGGAGTGTTTTTAGTGTTGCTTGACCATGGGGTCGATTCTTTAGATGTTTTTTCTAAAATTTCTTCAACGAGAGTATTCCATTGATTACAAGATTTGCATTGCCCAAGCCATTGGGGGTGCTGAGAACCACAAGATTGACAAAACCAGGCTTTTTTAATCGCTGCCATTTGAACGAGATTTCACTTTTTTCGAAGTTAAAGCGAAGAATCCAACAATCCCAGTACTTACCATCATTAAAGTTTGAGTTGCATGCACAACGGTAGCAAAAGCAAGCCCTTGTTCATAGCTTCTCCCCAGAACTACAAGGGCCATAGCCACTAAGTAATGATAAGCGCCAACCCCTCCTGGAACGGGCACCAAGTAACCGATAGCCGCCGCAGTCATGACAAACAACCCTTGAACAATGGATAAGTTTTCAGTAAATGGAAAAGCAAAAAAACAGAGATAGATCATTAAGAAGTAACAAGCCCAAATAAAGATTGTGTGTTGCCAGAACTTTGTTTTGCTTTCTAATTTTCCGACAGATTTAATTCCATCTATCATTCCGGAAATAAAATTTTTGATCCAATTAAAGAAAAGATTTGGTTTATCTTTTTTCAAGTAAAATAACAATATGAAAATCAAAATTACTGAACCCATAAGGGTGATCTTTAAGTAGTTATTCGAAGATTGAGCATCATCAGAAATACCTGAGTCTGTAATTGAAAGAAATCGTTGAATTTCTCCGCTGGAAAGAATAAATGTGACCCCACTTAATATCCCCATCATTAATAAGTCAATAGTTCTCTCAATAATTATGGTTCCAATCAAAATATTTACAGGAATCTTATCGGATCGATTGAGCGCGGTAGCTCGGGCAACTTCTCCAGCTCTGGGTAATACTTGATTCATCAAGTAGCCAAACGCAGTAGCGTGAATTGCATTCCAACGAGGAACAGATTTATTTAAACCATCTAAAACAAGAGTCCATCTGTTACCTCTTGATATAACTGCAGCATAACCTATTAAAAAGCTAATAGCTACATAACCCCAATTGGCTTTTTTGGCATATATCCAAACCTCGTTCAGGTTAACACTTCGAAATGCGAAATAGATTAAAATCGATGCTAAAAAAATAAAGCTCAATGTTCTTAACCAAGCGGGAATTTTGAACTTAAACATATTAATTTAATCTATTGGTGTTTTCATCGGGAAAGACAATGGTTGGCTCATGTTTTTTAGCTTCTTCTGGAGTCATCGCTGCATAAGAAATTATGATTATCACATCCCCTTTTTCTGCTAGTCTAGCTGCTGGACCGTTTAGTTTGATTTCTCCCGAGTTTTCTTTACCGGGGATTATATATGTATCAAATCTTTCACCATTATTGATATTTACGATACTTACTTTTTGGCCATCTATTAATTTAGCAGCCTTGAGAAGGACGCTATCTACGGTTATCGAACCAATATAATTAAGTTTAGCACCTGTAACGGTTACTCTATGGATTTTGCTGAAAAGCACGTCGATAGTCATATTGGAAACAAAAGTAACGGTTGAACTTGAAGAATTATTATTTTTTAAGAAACGCAGTAATTATCAATCAAACGAACTTCTCCTGCAAATGCGGAAATAAAACACTGTACGCTTTCGTTGTAATGGTCTAATGGTGAATTTGGATCATTTATTAAGTCTAGACTATTAGAAAACGCGAACAATATTTTCTCTACTCTTAGCTCTCCGCTAGAATGAATAATCGCTTTCATCTCTCTCTTGAGCGCTTCTGGTGGGACAGGAAATATGCGAATTTCTTTTTCAGCAAATTTCAATGCACGAAAAATTGAAGATGCGGCTTTTTTCTGTTTTGTATTGAGCCTGGAATTTCTCGAACTCATGGCTAGCCCGGTATCTTCTCTTATAATGGGGCATCCTATAATTCCAGGATACTCTGCACGAATTGATGCTAATTTTTTTATAACCTGGACTTGCTGGTAATCTTTTAATCCAAAATACGCCCTATCAGGCTTTAAAATATCAAACAACCGATCAATGACTGTGGCGACTCCTTGAAAGTGCCCAGGGCGTAATAAACCTTCCAGTTTAGTATCGAGGTTATCAAGATTATAGTTTTTTATTTTGGGTCCATCTGGATATACAACTTTTCCAGATGGATTAAATAATAACGAGACATTGAGACTTTCTAAAAAGGAGATATCACCTTTATTATCTGAAGGGTAATTCTCAAAATCTTTATAATGATTAAATTGAATTGGATTCACAAAAATACTTACAATAACATGTTCACATTCTTTTTGAGCTCGCTTGATAAGAGATGCATGTCCAGCGTGGAGAGCCCCCATGGTGGGGATTAAGCCTATCTTCTTTCCTTTTAATACGCTCTTTTTAAAGGAAGAATAGGAATCGATACTATTAATAATTTTCACTTATCTCATAATTTGTGGCTAAACTATAACTAAGCTCCCATTAAATCAGGGAGAAAGATAAATTTCGTACCTTTGCATCGATGGCAAAAAGACGAATTTTATATGTATCTCACGAGATAAAACCCTATTTCCCAGATAGTGATTTGGCAAAGGCGGGATTGGCTTTCCCTAAAAAAATGAATGACAAAGGTCATGAAATACGTGTTTTCATGCCACGATTTGGTTCGATAAACGAACGTCGTCATCAACTTCATGAAGTAATTCGGTTGAGTGGTATAAACGTGGTTATCAATGATTTAGATCAGCCATTAATCATTAAAGTCGCATCTATTCCAGGTGCTCGAATTCAAGTTTATTTTATAGACAATGAAGACTACTTTAAGCGAAAAGGAACTTGGGTTGACAAGGAAAACAAATTTTATAAAGACAATGGTGAACGGACCCTCTTTTTCTGTAAGAGTGTAATTGAAACTATAAAAAAATTAGGCTGGAAGCCAGATGTCATTCATTTTATGGGATGGATGAGTACAGCCATGCCGGCATATCTTCGCCAATTTAATTCTGAGGACCCATATTTTAATGATGCAAAATTAGTTTATAGCTTATTTGGAGATAGTTTTGATGGGAAGTTAGATTCAGGAATCACAAAGGGTATGGAGTTTGACGGTGTTGAGAATATGGAAGAATTTAAGAAACCGACATCTGACAATCTTTTCGCAGGTGCGGTCAAGCATGTCGATGCAGTTTTAAAAATGAATGACAAAGTCTCTCAGGTCCAAATTGATGCTGCAGAATCTGCTGGTGTAAAAGTTCTCGATGGTAAAGTATTTATTGACACTCCAGCTGAGCTCGATTCATTCTATGAATCATTATTTGAGTAAGATTGAGTTTTATGCGCATTTTTTCTATTTTGGCTTTGTTTATTCTGCCATTCATGTCATGTGAACGAAACTCTGGATCAGTAGCTATAGATTTTGTTGAGGGTGATGGCTTTGATATAGATTATTTTGATACAATCGGGGTTATAAGTACTACAGAACGTTTTGACTCTCTTGTAACCTTAAATCCTACATTTTTAATGGTTGGAAATTATGATGACCCTGTATTTGGAATGTCATCCTCAAAATTTATTACTGAGCTTGTCCTTGGTTCCGTTAGTCCAGACTTTGGAGATAGTAATGTAGTTGTAGATTCTGCATTTATATCGCTACCTTTTGCGGGATGGTATGGCGATACTGCAGCGGATTTTGGAATTAAAATATCTCATCTTGACGAGGGTATAGATATAGATGATTTGTATTACGCTACAAGTCAATTCTCGAGCTCAACGGTGCTTTGCGATACAATATTAAAACCCAATCCGAGTCGACCGTCAAAACGGACAGGCATGGTGAGCCCTAATCAGGTGATGTTTTTAAAAATAAATACGGCTTTTTTGCAATCCAATATAATTGAGGCTTCCAAAGATGACTCTTTGACTTTTTCTTCCAATGAATATTTTACCGATTATTTCAAAGGAATCCAAATAACCGGGCATGCAAACAACAAAGCTATTTATCAATTTTCCCCAGCGGATAGTGATTTTCGAATAAGAATATATTTCACAAATGACAGTTTGAGGACTGACACAATAGGGCCTGGATATAATTATTTTGATCTACTTTCTTGGAGGGGGATCAATAATGCATACGGAGTAAACAGTGTGAATATGTTTGATTTCGATAAAACAAATTCACTTTTCAACTTTGATAATCAGGATACGGTAAATGGAGAGTTGACTTCATACGTTCAGGCCATGGGTGGTGCGGTTACGTCCGTAAATTTGAAGAACATCAACTATTTAAAAGATTCAAATTATTTTGTTAATCATGCAGAATTAAAAATCCCAATTAGGGAAGGTTCATCTCTTGAATACTTTCCTCCAACGAAACTTAATGCCTTTATGGTTTCAGGAAACGATCGAATCCTGATGCAAGAATATCTAGATTTTTCAACTGGCGGGAACTTGAATATTCAATCTGTTCTGCGCGACCATTCCTACACTCTTGAGATAACAAAGTTTGTTCAACAAATTTTAAATGGAAGTGATTCGACGGAAGGAAGAATTTTATTGGTTCCTGATGGAATGTCATCTACGGCAAGCCGTGCTGTTTTAAATGGGAACCTTGACCCTGTAGAGCCAATGAGTTTGAAACTCTATTTATCAAAACAGGAATAATAAATTTTAAATATTATGTGCGGAATCGTTGGATACATGGGGAAAAAAGACGCTTTTCCAGTTTTAATTAATGGCCTAAAAAGATTAGAATATCGAGGCTATGATTCCTCTGGGATCGCATTATATAACGGTGATTTAGAAATTTATAAATGCAAAGGGAAGGTCCAGGAGCTCGAAAACCTTACTGGTGGGAAAATTAAATCGGCTAAGCTAGGTATTGGTCATACAAGATGGGCTACCCATGGCGAACCTAATGATGTTAATGCGCATCCTCACATATCTAATAATGGAGATTTAGTCATAGTTCATAATGGAATTATAGAAAATTGTGATTCTTTGAAACAGTTTTTGCTCGACAGGAATTATACTTTTAAAAGTGATACGGATACAGAAATTCTTATAAATTTTATCGAATATGTTCAGAAAGAGGAGAAAGTCACACTAGATCAAGCAGTCAGACTTGCATTAAGAGAAGTAGTAGGTGCTTATGCTATTGCAGTCATCTCAAAAAAAGAACCGGATTTCATGGTTTCTGCAAGGTTAGGTTCACCTTTGGTCCTGGGTCTTGGCAGTGGTGAGTTTTTTATTGGATCAGATGCAACGCCGTTTATTGACTTAACAAAAAAGGTTATTTACTTAGAAGATGGAGAAATGGCTATCATCTCAACTACTGGCGTGTCGATAAGAACTATTGAATCAGACCAACCAGTAGATGCAGTGATTCATCGATTAAAGATGGACTTAGATAGTATCGAAAAGGGAGGGTATGACCATTTTATGTTAAAAGAGATATTTGAGCAGCCCACTTCTATTTTGAATACTATTCGTGGTAGACTTTTTGAAAATAATGCTGAAATCAGAATGGCAGGTCTAGATGCAATTTCGGATAAATTAGAAAAAGCGAATAGGATATTGATAATTGGTTGTGGAACATCATGGCATGCGGGTTTAGTTGGGGAATATATAATTGAAGATTTATCTAGAATTCCAGTAGAAGTAGAATATGCTTCTGAGTTCAGGTATCGCAATCCAATAATCAAATCGGATGATATTGTTATCGCAATATCCCAATCTGGAGAAACAGCAGATACTCTTGCTGCGATTAAAATGGCAAAAGCAGCAGGCGCATGTGTGTTTGGAATCTGTAATGTAGTTGGCTCATCTATTGCCCGTGAATCTAGCGCGGGAGCCTTTACACATGCAGGTCCAGAAATCGGAGTCGCATCAACAAAAGCATTTACTGCTCAAGTTACTGTTTTGACAATGATTGCTCTTTATTTGGGTAGAAGCAATGATAATTTGAGCAAGAGCAGGTTTAAGGAAATTGCGAAAGAAATTAAATTAATTCCGAAGAAAATTGAATCAATGCTTGAACTTGACGATAAGGTACAATCTATCGCAAAATTGTTAAATAAATCTAATAACGCATTGTTTTTAGGAAGGGGCTTCAACTTTCCAGTAGCATTGGAAGGAGCATTAAAGCTAAAGGAAATCAGTTATATACATGCAGAAGGATACCCGGCCGCAGAGATGAAGCATGGCCCTATTGCTCTTATTGATGATAACATGCCTGTTATAATAGTGGCTCCAAGAGGTGGTATGTATGAAAAAATTGTTTCTAACATTCAAGAAGTGAAAGCAAGGAAAGGGAAAGTCATTTCCGTGACAAGTTATGGAGAAAGTGAAGTGAAAGCCCTTTCAGATGCTGTTATCGAGATTCCAGAGACATTAGATTGCCTTACTCCTTTATTGACAACAATTCCTTTACAACTTTTAAGTTATCATGTAGCTGTTCAAAGAGAATGTAATGT